>Ga0210393_10000123_pt1 | contig 80053 bp, 73 predicted proteins | sample IncBWC27OmetaG_FD_160068 | JGI IMG/M metagenome (GOLD analysis project Ga0210393, IMG submission 160068) | Forest soil microbial communities from Barre Woods Harvard Forest LTER site, Petersham, Massachusetts, United States - Inc-BW-C-27-O ... | reverse complement strand
GCAATCGGTGCAGCGATCTTTCGGTGGCCGCCAGCCAGTGCGTGATGCCGTGGCGTTTGGATGCCTGATACAACGCCCTGTAGAGGCTCACGATCAGTTCACCTTCGTTTTGCGCGTGCTCTCCGCGCCGCTCTTTCCCGGCGTACACGCCCGGCGCGCTGTGGTCGCCATACGGGCCATCAATCTTGAGGCGGCGGTACTTCCGGCTCACCGATAGGCGCGAGACCTCGACCACCGTGTTCTCCGGCCGATAGAGCTCGGTCTCGGACGGGAAAATGCTGCAGTGCTGCAATAGAGGAAACCCCGCGACGCTATCCTGCACCAGACGTGCGGTCCCCACCAGTTCTCCCTCAAGGTTCATCGTGCCGAAATGCAGCGCATACGCATCGAACGTGTCGATCTCCATATGGTTCAGGTAGTGCTCCGGATTCAAGAAGGCCCGTTCGAGGCAGTACACCTGATAGCGCAGGCCAAAGCTCTGCTCGAGCAGCTCCGGTGTGTCGTCGATCTCGCGACATTGAAAGTACTGAGGGCGGTTCTCGACCAGCAGGCCCAAGTTTGCGGCTTCTGCCAATGTGCTATTGCTCATGAGCACGGCCTTGCGGTCCGACCATGCTTGCTGCCGTGATGCCGTGTGACATGAACCATCTTCGCTCATTTCTTCTCCCCCCACGGGGAACAACGATTCGGGCAAGTTCTGCCGACCAACCAGCGATCGGGGATAGTACTCATCATGTAATTAATAGATGTGGTAACTACATCACAAACCCACCATCCCGCTACCAGCTCCGAAGGCGGAGAACACCGTCGCCTTGCTTTAGGCGGTCTTTGACATGAGCCAGCGAAACAAAAAATGCGAAGCGTGCTCCTACGATTTGCTCGGCGTGAAAAGGCGGCACGTCCGTGGGCCGGATTCCCGCGAAGGTAGGTTCACTTTGATCGCTCCGGGTGTGGGGGCTGTATCAGATAGCGAAGTGGCCTATCGGCTTTAGCAAACCGCCGCATTCAGCCGCTCTGCCACCTCTCCTCGGTGTGCTTTGAACAGCTTACCATCAATCGGCAAAAGCTGCCGGCCAATTGCTGGCCACGACCCAGTTCTTCGAGAGTCGCCTGCGGGGCACTCTTGGGTTTTCCGGCGAACGAACGTCGTTCCACAGCACGGGCAATGATAGAGAGAAAGAGCTTTGGCTGCCATGACGCATCTCCGCGTTGATTTTGACAGAGCGCTCAATCTTGCCTGGATGAATCCTCGCGTTGCAGCATGTAGGATATACAGTACATTCAGCAAAAATACACGATATGCTTCATATACGAGACATACCTGAATGTGCCTCGTATTCAGGACATGGCCACGCGACTCTACGGCAGCGTTTTCTTCGGCTAGAATGTCGCCGGAACCCTTGAACAGGTTCCCGACGGTCGATTTGCATTTGGCTACGCTCAAAGCTATCTAGATGCCGGTGGGGCGCAGATCGCGTACACGCTGCCGCGCCAAGAGGAGCCCCACTACAACTTCGGGCTGCATCCTTTTTTCGACAATCTCGTAGCCGAAGGATGGCTGGCGCGGGCACAAGCGCGCGCGCTCGGAATCCGGGGAGATGATCGTTTCGCGCGCCTGCTGGCATTTGGCTTGGATTGCCCTGGCGCGGTTTCTGTCGTCGATCCGAAGCCCGCCACTACTCCGGACCTTACGCACGGTTCAGGCGAAGAAATTGCGGCGCTCGCGAATCGAGCCTCGATTTCAGGCGTCCAACCCAAGCTGTTCGCGGTACAGGAGGGAAAGAAGTTCCGCCCCGCGCAGCGCGGCGAGCCGAGCACACACATCGCGAAACTTCCTTCCCCTGAATTGGAACATCTGGTCGAACTGGAGTATTTGACGACGAGTGCGGCGAGGGTCCTTCTGCCTGCGGATCAAATCGTCGAAGTCGAAGTTACCCCGGTAGAAAAGATCCAAGGAAACTGTTTGCTCGTCCGGAGATTCGATCGCACCGATCGGGGCGAAAAAATCCACTTCGAGGAATTCAATCAACTCCTCGGACGGCCTGCCGAAGCGAAATATGAGGGTTCGTATGGAGAGATGGCGGAGTTCATGCGGGCCCATCAGACTGAGCAGCGCGAGATCGATATCGACCGGCTTTTCCGCCGGGTTCTCGTGTGCATTCTGCTCGGTAACAACGACGCTCATTCCAAGAACTTTGCGCTGCTCTACACAGAGCAAGGATTCCGGCTCGGTCCTTTCTATGACATTGTGGCGCCGAGTGTGTACCCACGATTACGACGCACGGGGCTGGCGCTCAAGATCACGCCGGGGACGAGCCCACATTCGATGAGCGATCTTGGCCCGGAGCACTTATCACTCTTGGCAAAGTCATTCGGGTTGAACAACGCTGGTCTACAGCTTGCCGTTTCGGACCTGAAGCGACAGATTGGCGGGGCGCAAGAAGTTATCCGGGAGTCGCAGGTTGGCAGCACACATTTGAAGAAGCAGTTGATCGAACTGATGGGGAAACGATGGAACGGAACGTTCGCCTCAATTGGGAAATGATCGTGCGCGCAGCGCGCAAGCGGCGCAAAGAGCGTGGTCTGACGCAGCAGCATCTGGCGGCTCTGGCCAACGTTGGACGTTCGACGTTGAACCGTTTCGAAAACCAGAGCGGCGATGTGACACTTTCGTCCGTGCTGCGAATCCTTGGTGTATTGGACATGCTCGACCGGAAACAGGAGGGAACTCTTCGCCTGAAGGCTTCGGAGACGCGGGACGGCGTATTCGATGTCACGTTCACGCCCACTTTTGGCGGGGATCGGCGGGAAGCGAAGACTTTTGCCACCCTCAAATCATTGGAGGCATTCCTTTCAGATCTTGCTGTACCAGAGGAAACACAGAAGCGGACAATCGGTGAGGCTAGTAGCCGGGGAAGTGGATCCATTCCCCGTTTGCAGATAAGTCAGACGGAAGTCCAAGAAAACTGGCCCAACGTGAAGAGATAGCACCAAACCCCAATTCCCGAACAGGCCGTTTCATTCATTCGAAAACCGAATTCTCGCACCGAGGCACTCAACAACCAGTCTCTTCAGCGAACAACCTCGTCGAGTCAAAACGTCAAAGTCATGGCGGCTGGCCAGCCTCGAGTTACGAATGTATCGAGCATTTCGCCCATTAGGGGTTGGGCCTTCGGTAGTAATGTTTGAGAATTACGTCGTCGCCCGTGGACATATCCGAAAAATCCACGGTGTCCAAACTGACGCACGGACTGTAGGTGACGGAAAAGCAACAGCAACAACGGTTGGAGTTCATCGACATGCGATTCGAAGAGTCACCGTCTGTCGAACCCTATAATATTGAAGCGATTTTAAAGTGGGTTAACCGTTTGAGGTCTTCCGGTGTGTCGAGATCTAGTTCGCCGTCAGGGAAGTCGACCGGCGCGACATGCTCGGCATTTCGCTCGAGAATCCGGCGCGCCCCGTGTTCTTCGCTTACTGCGAGCAGATTGGGGAAGAAGATCGAAGAGAAAACGGCCGGTACGCCCAGCCGTCCGTTGTAGCGCGCCGCCGCAATCGGATACTCGGGGCAGCCGTGCACACGAATCAGTCCCCGCAGAAAATCGGCCGTCAGGCGAAACTGATCACAGACCAGAAGGAGGATGTTCTCAGGACGAGGATTAATCTGCAGTGCGGCCTCCACGCCGCAACGCATGGACGATCCCATGCCTGCGCGCCACCTTTCATTGACAACGGCGATCGCATCGAGGCCCTCGAGTTCGCCGCGCATCCGGCCAACGGCAAAGCCAAGCACCACAACGACCCGATGGCAACCGGATTCCGCGGCAATGCGCACGGTTCGCCGTAAGAGCGTCTCGCCGTCGATCTCCACTAATTGTTTTGGTTGTTGCAGCCGCGAAGAAGCACCCGCCGCAAGAATGACGCCTACGCATGGCCGCTCAGACATGGGCCACTGAGGCGCACCCAGGCGACTTCAGGCCAAGTCGTCCTTCGATTACCGCATGAATTTCCGCCACAATCGCCAGCGCAATACTTGCGGGATCTTTTGCGCCGATATTGAGCCCAACCGGGGCGCGCAACTGCAACAAACACTCTGCCAACGTCCGACCGAGGTGAGGCGCGACCTCCTTGAGTAAGCGCTCGGTCCGCCGCCGCGGACCCAGAATGCCGAGGTAGGCGAGCTCTCGTGGCAGCAACGCCTGCAACGCCGCGCGATCCTGTTCGTAACTGTGCGTCAGGATCACTGCGGCGCTGCGCTCTGTCAACGCGAGATCGTCAAGGGACCGCAGCGCGAACACTTGGTTCGCAAGTGGGAAGCGTTCCTTGGTTGCCAGATTGGACCGGCCATCGACGACGGTAATCCGCCAGCCTAGCGCGCGAGCGAATGCGACGAGAGGCTGCGCATCGTCGCCCGCCCCGAAGACAAAAAGCTCCGTGGTCGGAACAACGTACTCAACGAAGAACGAAGTTGGACCTTGGACCCACAGCGAGCGGCGCTCGCTCAGCGCGTGCTGCGCCAGCACCAGCGAGCCCGCTGGGGCCGAAGCCTCAAACAAAGCGTTCCCGTTTTCGCTCAGGATCAGCCGAGAGCCGACCGACTCCGAAGTATCTGCATCAATAACGAATACAATGGCTACCGCCGCGCAACTTTCCGCGCTCTGCTCCAGCGCCGCAAGCACGCGATGCGCGTTTTGTCCGCGTTCGAACAGGACGGACACAGTTCCCCCGCAGCCGAGCCCGTAAGGCATCTCGGAATCCTCCTCGAAGAAGGTGCTGTATCTCTGAACGGTAGCGCCAGATTCGGTGAGCCACCAGGCCTTCTTCTGGACTTCCACTTCAAGGCAGCCTCCGCTGATCGTGCCTGCCCGGCGCCCGCCGCGGGTCAGCAGCATGTGCGCTCCCGGCTTTCGATAGGAGGAGCCCTCGATCTCGACAACCGTCGCCAGACAAATCTCTTCCCCGCTCTCTCGCGCGTCACGCCACAAGTCCAGAATTTTCCGAAGCTCGGACATACTTTATGTTGCGCCGTCTCCTGTCAGGTTCTTCACCGTCAGGCGACGCCTTCATTGAGTCCACTCTCTCGCGCAAGATAGCGGTCGCGTTGGATGCAGGCGAAGCTTTTGTCGCCAAGCGCCAGAAAGGTGGTGCGAAGCGCGCCCGAATTGATTGAATCGATGAAATGTAAAGCCTCGTGGTTTGAGACGGCCCGCAATTCGACCGGCAATTTGCGCTAGCTCACCGCGACATACCGTCTCACGCCGCTGAATTCCCGCTTCGCGACAAATGCCTTATCAGGTTGGCATATCGCCGCTAAGGTGACCTCACGAGGCAATAGCATGCCAACTTCGCTGGTGCTGAATGGACGCAGAGTGACGCTGGATACTCCTCCCGACGTTCCGCTCCTGTGGGCCATCCGTGAAAATGCCGGATTAATGGGCACGAAGTATGGGTGTGGCATGGCGCTATGCGGTGCTTGCACAGTGCACGTTGACGGAGCACCCACTCGATCGTGCGTTACGCCGGTCAACTCGGTTGCAGGAAAATCCGTTACTACGATTGAAGGTGCTTCCGGCCCGGTAGCACGCGCGGTGCAGAGCGCATGGGAAAAGCTGGACGTGGTCCAGTGCGGCTATTGCCAATCGGGACAGATCATGTCCGCGATTGCGCTGCTTGAACAGAAACCGTCGCCCACCGACCCGGATATTGACGCTGCCATGAGCGGAAACATTTGCCGTTGTGCAACCTACATGCGCATCCGAGCTGCTATTCATGAAGCTGCGCAGATCAGAAAGATGAGCCGTGCGGATCAAAAGTGAAAAGTTGGGCGTGGGCAGGCGTAAATTTCTCAAAGTTGCCGCCTCAGCAGCAACAGGTTTAGTTGTCGGCTTCTACGTGCCCTGGGGCGCTCGAGTTTTTGCCGGCAAAACCAAAGAACCTGAAGACGATGTCTTCGCCCCCAACGCTTTTGTGAAAATTGCTCCGGACAATACCGTAACCATTGTCTCTAAGCATTCCGAAGGAGGGCAAGGCATCTACACCGGATTAGCGACCATTGTTGCGGAGGAACTCGACGCTGACTGGTGTCAAATCCGCGTCGAGCCCGCGCCTGCGGACCGCGATCGCTACAAGAATCTGCAATTTGGTTCTCAGGCCACTGGCGGCAGCAACTCCATCGCGAACTCCTATGACCAATATCGCCGGGCAGGAGCTACGGCGAGAGCCATGATGGTGGATGCCGCGGCCCGTCGATGGCTGGTAGCAAGCAATGAGATCACGGTGGAAAGGGGTGTGGTGAAGCATCCCCTGTCAGGGCGCCAGGCAAGTTTCGGTGACCTAGCTCATGACTCCGCAGCGATGCGCATACCTGAGCAGGTCACCCTTAAGGATCCTACAACTTTCAAGCTCATAGGCGCTCCGCATCTGCCTCGCCTCGACGGTAAGGAAAAGACCCGCGGGACCGCGGTTTTTGCAATCGACTTCGTACTTTCGGATATGGTGACAGCCCTGGTCGCCCGCCCGCCTCGCTTCGGAGCAATCGTGAAGTCTTTTGACGCAACAGCGGCCAGAGCTGTGCCGGGTGTGGTCGATGTGGCGCAGATTTCGACCGGCGTGGCAGTGGTCGCAAAATCGTTCCCCGCGGCACGCCGAGGGCGCGACGTTGTGCGCATCGAATGGGATGAGTCACAGGCGGAGCAGCGCGGTACGCCCGAATTCCTCGCTGAGTATCGATCGCTCCTCGAACAGTCCGGGGCGGTCGCCCGACGCGATGGTGATTGCGCACAGGCCCTGAGCCGTGCGGCACGCGCACTGTCCGCAACCTTCGAGTTTCCCTTTTTGGCTCACGCGACCATGGAACCACTCAGTGCTGTTGTTCGACTTGCAGCGACTCAGTGCGACATCTGGACGGGCGATTGGGGGATATCAGGAGTCCAAGATGATGCGGCTCGCATTACGGGCCTGAAACCTCAACAAATCCAGATTCATTCGCTCTACGGAGGCGGTAGCTTCGGAAGACGGGGTAGTGGCGCGTCCGAAGCTGTAGAGATCGCGAAAGCCATCGGCGGCCGTGCTCCGGTGAAGTTATTCTGGACACGCGAAGAGGACATGCGGGGTGATACGTACCGGCCCATGTATCTCCACAAGCTCACGGCTGGCCTGGACGAGCAGGACAATCTCGTCGCATGGCATCACCGCATCGTCGGCCAGTCACTTCTTGGTAGTGACCCCGACTGGATAAAGAACGGCGTCGATATCACCTCGGTTGCTGGTGCCAGCAACATTCCTTACGATATTCCTAACATTCTCGTGGATCTCCATTCGCCGGTGCTTGGCGTTCCTGTCGACCAGTGGCGTTCCGTCGGGAATAGCCATACTTCGTTTGCGGTCGAAACGTTCCTCGACGACGTTGCCTATGCGGCGGGTCGAGACCCTTATCAGCTTCGACGTGCGCTGCTTGCCAAGGATCCGCGAAGCAAACCGATACTCGAGTTGCCCGCTCCTGACGGAATGCGTCCTGGTTTATTCGCCAAATTCCCGCGCGATCGGAAGGTCCTCGAGCTAGCTGCTGAGAAAGCCGGCTGGGGAACGCCGATGCCGCCCGGCCAAGGACGAGGACTGGCGGTGCACTATTCTTTCCGTAGCTCTTTGGCTTATGTGGCGGAGGTGACGGTTAGCTCGAAAGGCGCGCTTAAGGTCGATCGCGTGGTTTGCGCCGCTGATTGCGGTGTGGCGATTAACCCCGATGTTATCCGCGCACAGGTGGAGGGTGGTGTGGGTTTTGGGTTGGGCGCGATTCTCTATGGCGCTATCACCTTGAAGAGTGGCAAAGTCGAACAATCGAACTTTCACGACTACCGCCTCTTGCGCATGAACGAAATGCCGAAGGTCGAAGTTCATATCATGCCCTCGACCGAGCCGCCCACCGGAATCGGCGAGTCCGCGGTTCCCCCAATCGGCCCGGCGGTATCCAATGCAATCTTTGCCGCTACAGGTAAACGCTTGCGGGCGCTGCCTCTCAATCCAGTCGCATAGCCATGACGAGCCCTGCAGCAGGATTGTTCTTTCTCCTGTTTTGAGATGATACTAACCAACAATATGCCTAACGTTGTGCGCCTCAAACTCGTAATTCTTGGCTGGGCCGTTGCATCCCTATTTTTCACAGCCGTCCTGATGGTAAGCGATATCGGCGGCGACAAACCTCTTGCGTTTGCGCTCTACGCCAACGCAGTGCACTTCGCGCTGTGGGCCCTCGCCCTTCCGGTTCTGTCAAGATGCGTTCGGCGCTTTCCGCTCAGCCACGCGAAGAGAATCCGGAACGCGGTTGTGCTGTTGCTGACCGTTGCGGGGTTCGGATTCGTCGTGATGCTCAGTCAATGGGCGATTCTCAATTCGACTTATTTTCCATATCACTCTTCATCCTTCTGGTCATTTATGAAGTCCGAACTGGTCAGGTTCCTTCCGTCCGACATTCTCATCGGGATGGTTCTGGTGGTTGCACTGGAAGGCTGGCGGATCTGGCTGGACTTTCAGGCGGAACGCACACGCGCGACGGAATTGGAGCGGCAGCTTGCTGTCGCACGCCTGGACGCGCTTCGCATGCAATTGCACCCCCATTTTCTATTTAACACCTTGCACGCAATAGCCGGTCTAATCGCCGAGCAGCCCCCGACTGCACGACGCATGGTGGTAGCACTCGGAGACCTTCTTCGGCTCACATTGAAAGATACGGAGGTTTCTGTGCGCAGCCTGGCCGAAGAATTGGAATTCGCGGATCTTTACCTCGGTATCGAAAAGCTCCGTCTCGGTGACCGTTTGATGCTTGGATACGATATCGAACCCGAAGCCACCTCTGCCGAAGTACCCCAACTGCTGTTGCAGCCTCTTTTTGAGAACGCGGTTCGGCACGGGGCCGCTCGTACAGTGAATGCGTGCGAAGTTCGCTTCCGCGCGCATCGGCAAGGGCCTGAGTTGCACCTCACGCTCTACAACGATGGCCCGGTACGCTCTCCGGGTTCAAGCTCGCCGCCGTTCGGTGTGGGTCTTGCCAACACGATTGCCCGGCTTCGGCTCTACTACAAGGACCAGTTCCAATTCGAGTACACAGATCGTCCCGAAGGCGGGGTTCAGATCGACCTCACCATTCCTTACAAAAAAGCCCATAATGGCCGAATGCGCAGCAACGAACTATATGCCACCGCTCCAATCGCCGATACGCACGCTGATCATTGACGACGAGCCGCACGCGCGCCGCTACTTGCGCGAATTGCTTGACGGAGAAACGGACGTCGTTATTGTCGGCGAGGCGTTGAGCGGACTGGAAGGTCGCGATCTAGTCCGGAACCTCTCACCCGATCTGGTATTTCTCGACATTCAGATGCCGGGCCTAGACGGGTTTGAGGTCGTTGAGCAGATTGAGCCCAAAAACAGACCGATTTTTATCTTTGTCACAGGCTATAGCGAGTACGCCGTCAAAGCGTTTGAGGTCGAGGCTGCCGATTATCTTCGTAAGCCCTTCGATAAGGAACGTCTGTCGATTTCACTCGACCGAGCCATACGGCGGCTGAGCACGCGGAATACGGTCTCCCGAGGCGAGGCAGGCGCGAATCACTGGCTCACCCGGCTAACAATCAAAGAAAAGGATGGCATTGTCTTTGTACCCGTCGAACAGATTCTCTGGATCGAAGCGGCCAATAAATACGTGGTGGTTCACACCACTAACCACGAACACCTAGCGAGACAGACGATTCAGAGCCTGGAAGACGCACTCGATCCCAAACAGTTCGTTCGAATTCATCGATCCATTCTGGTTCGCAAGGCAGCCGTACGCGGGCTGCACCCGCTGTTTCACGGAGATTACATCGTAAAACTGGCCAATGGTGCCGAGCTCACACTGAGTCGGAATTTCCGCGAATCGTTCTTCAATCAGATGAGTCGGTAAATTCGGTTTGTTCCGAGATTCACCTCACCCTGCGCCGAAAAACCAGCAGTTCGCGACCAATACGTAGAAAACAAGCGATACACACTCCTATCGTATGACTGGCTGGGGCCTTACAGAATGCGCAAAACGCTTGCCGGCACTTTGGTGCCAGACGGCGGGGAGGATCTTGAAAGTGACAAATAAATGGCATGCACAATTGCTTGCGGTCGGCACTCTTACCGTTTTGGCGCTGCTATCGAAGCCCGCTCCTCTCGAGGTGATGGCCGCCGCCGCTCCCGCTTACCATCGACTCATTAAGCTGACGCTTGGCGGAGAAGGTTTTTGGGACTACTTAACAATCGATGCCGAGGCTCGGCGGCTCTATATCTCCCGCTGGACACACGTCATGGTTGTGGATGCAGACACCTACAAGATAGTAGGCGATATTCCTGGGATTCAGGGAGTGCACGGGATTGCTATCGTACCCGAGTTCGGCCGCGGTTTCATTAGTGAGGACCAGGCCAATCGGGTTGCGATCTTCGATCTCAAGACATTGAAAACGATGGGGAGCGCCGAGACGGGCCAAAATCCGGATGGCATCATTTATGATCCTGTCTCGAAGCGCGTATTCGCTTTCAACCACGACGGAACCGCAACTGCGATCGACGCTGCCACTGGGACGGTCGTCGGCAGCACTGACCTTGGCGGCAGTCCGGAGTTCGCGGCAGCAGACGGCCGAGGGCACGTCTACAACAATCTCGAGGACAAGAGCGAGGTGGTGCAGATGGATGCGAAGACGCTCAAGATCCTGAACCGGTGGCCCCTTGCTCCCGGCGAGAGCCCCTCTGCGATGGCAATTGACCTCAGGCACCGGCGGCTTTTCATCGGATGCCATAACAAGATGATGGTCGTTATGGACGCTGATACCGGCAAGGTCGTTGCGACTCCAGCGATTGGCGAAGGCGTGGATGCTGCCCGCTTTGATCCAAGCAGCCAACTCGTCTTGACCTCGAACGGGGAAGGGACGTTGACAGTTATTCATGAGGATTCACCGGACGCATACGCGGTAGTAGACAACGTCCAGACAGAACGCGGCGCGCGTACCATGGAACTTGACAAGAAAACGCACCGCATCTACACAGTGACGGCTGACCTCGGTCCCGAGCCGACAGAACCCCATCAGCCTCCCTCGATGACGCCCGGTTCCTTCAGGTTGTTGGTGTTCGGCCGGGAAGCGAAGTGATACGGAAGCAGAACCAGTGACCGGACAGCATATAACATTCTAAAAAAAAACCCGTAATGGAGCTCCCAGTGTCCTTTTCGCAGGAATTCGCGATGAGTGACGAAACCAACGGGTACATGCCTCATTTGCATCGAATGGTCTTGCCATTGACGCTTGCAAGAAGTTCTCGATGGCGTTCGGGGGACACGTCCGCCGGCCGTGCGAACAGGGAACGGTCGGGCCGAATCATTGCCAGTGGGGAACGCCGTGTGTATCTTATTTGAGAATCGGCAAACCAATGTCAATTCTCCTCTGCATTTATGATTTTCCGGTGGTGCTAACATGACCAGAAAAGTTTTGTCTCTCGGACTGGCGGCGGTCGGCGCCGCCGCATTGTTAGTCGTCTCGCTCGGCAGGACGAGTCCAAAGCAAATCAGCAACGAGGGAATCCGGATCGACAGCAATGGCATTGGCGGTATCGTCGCCAGCTCAAAGGGACCAGAGGCCGGTGTCTGGGTGATTGCCGAAACAACTGGCCTGCCGACACGCTATATCAAGGAAGTGGTAACGGATGATCGCGGCCGCTACTTGATACCCGACCTTCCCCAGGCCGAGTACACCGTCTGGGCGCGCGGTTACGGATTGGAGGATTCACCCAGAGTGCAGACCGAGCCGGGCAAAGTAGTGGATCTCAAACCAACTGTGGCGCCAGACGCGAAGACCGCCGCACAGCACTATCCGGCAAACTATTGGTATGCCCTGCTGGAGGTGCCCGCGAAAACCGAATTTCCCGGCACAGACGCCGGAAACGGAATTTCATCGAACATCAAGAGCCAGAGCCAGTGGATCCACTTGATCAAGACCGATAGCTGTGAGTCGTGCCATCAACTCGGCAATTTATATACACGGACGATTCCAGGAATGTTCAGAGACCTCGATCCAGCGCAAGCTTGGCTCCGCCGTCTGCAATCCGGACAGGCTGGCACGGCGATGATGTACGGATTGTCTCAACTCGGCGCCAAGCGAGCCACCGAACTATTTGGTGATTGGACTACCAGGATCGCGAACGGAGAATTGCCTGCGGAAGCCCCTCCGCGCCCGCAGGGCATTGAGCGCAACGTGGTAATAACCCAGTGGGACTGGGCTGATCCGAAAGCCTATCTGCATGACGAAATCTCCACCGACAAGCGCAATCCAAGCCTTAACGCCTACGGGCTGATCTATGGATCGCCCGAGGAGAGCCGCGACTATTTACCTGTACTCGACCCCGTGCACAATACGATCAGCCAGGTCAAGGTTCTATATCGCGATCCGAACACGCCTGGGCAGGCGAAGCCGCTGAGATCGTCCCCGGTGTGGGGCGATGAAGCGATCTGGGACAGCCACACGACGGTTCATAACCCCATGTTCGACGGGCGTGGGCGCGTGTGGTTCACGGCTCGAATTCGTCCGAGCGACAACCCCGCGTTCTGCAAGGAGGGATCCAGCCATCCTTCGGCAAAGCTCACTCCCGTCGAGAGCTCGGGCCGCCAGTTAGAAATGTACGATCCAGCGACCAAGCAAATTTCAATGGTCGATACCTGCTTCGGGACACACCACTTGCTATTCGGCGAGGATTCCAATGACACGCTGTGGACCAGCAGTGGCGGCGGTGGCGGAGTAGTGGGCTGGTTGAACACGAAGATTTGGGACCAGACACACGACGCACAGAAGTCGCAGGGCTGGACGGCGCTTGTGCTGGACACCAACGGCAACGGAAGGCGGGACGCCTATGCGGAAGGCGGGCAGCGAGTAGTCGTTGCGCCGAGCGGCGAAAGTTTAGGGACTTCGACCACTCTGGACGCAGTGGCGGACCCGACCAAAGATACGCGCCTAAATGCAGCGTTCTACGGACTAGCGATCGGAACGGACGGAATGGTCTGGGGCACGGTGCTGGGCTTCCCGGGCGGGGTAGTGCGGCTGAACCCGGGGCCGAACCCTCCAGAGACAGCACTGGCGGAATACTACGAAGTGCCGTGGAACGACCCGGGGGCCCCGGTGTGGGGTTATTCGCCGCGAGGGATGGACATTGACAGCAATGGTGTCGTCTGGGTGGCACTCGGGAGCGGGCATCTGGCAAGCTTTGATCGACGCAAATGCAAGAGTGCTCTTAACGGGCCAAAGGCCACCGGACGGCAATGCCCAGAAGGGTGGGCGCTGTACCCGACCCCGGGCCCGAAGTTCAAGAATGTGTCAGACTCCGGCAGTGCCGACTCTCATTATTACGTCTGGGTGGATCAGTTCGATACTCTCGGGCTAGGCAGGAATACACCCCTCATTACTGGCAATTCTTCCGATTCGCTGCTCGCCCTGGTCAACGGGAAGTTCATGACACTGCGAGTGCCCTATCCAATGGGCTTTTTTGCCAAAGGAATGGACGGACGCTTCGACGATCCAAAGGCCGGCTGGAAAGGGAAAGGAGTCTGGACGACCTGGGGTAACCGCACCCCGTTCCACAGCGAGACAGGCAAAGGGACGAGCCCGAAAGTGGTTCACTTTCAAATTCGACCCAATCCCCTCGCCGACTGATGTCGCCTATTTCCATGGCATATGCACCGAGCATCTTCTTCGAGTGCTTAGCCAATCGTTCCGACTTTCACTTCAGAGTACCTTCTTTGAATTTTCAGTCGCCGCGCGCCCGATGAGAAGACGGCGCGCACCTCGTACGCGCCGCCACCCCTCCAGCTAGCGCAATGGTTGAAGTCCATAAGGTGAACGAAAACAAAATACCGCGCATGAGGAGGCAACCCGGCATCTTTGCTAGATTGATGGTGCGGCAGAACAGGCTTCCAGATAAGCGCATGCAAACAGAATGAGTTCCTGCTGCACGGACTCGAACTCTCTTTCCGGGGCAACGGATTCGAGCAGTCTCCTGATAACGCCGGCCATGGCGCCCTGCAGTATGGAACCGACTAGTTCCGGATCTTTGGTCAGCGGCTCTGATGATGATTTCAACATTTCTACGATCATCTTGTTCGTACGTATTCCGATTTGCTGGACGATTTTTGCTCCATCCACATCGGAGCTTACCGAGTAGAGAGCGACACTTGTCTGGGCCTTTCTCATCTTCGCTTCGAAAAACACGGTGATGAGCGCGGTGGCCATCTGCTCGAGCTTTGCCCCCCTCTGTTCCTTGCAGACGAGTTCGACGGCGTCGGTTACTTCGTCGAGATGGCGCTTTAAGGCAGCTCGCAAAACGGAGCTTTTGTTCGGGAAGTACTGATACAAGGTTCCTACCGACACGCCGGCTCGAAGGGCCACCGTGGTCGTAGTCAGGCGTTCTTTTCCCACTTTCAGCAAAACCTGAATAGTGGCATCGAGAATGGCGTTCACGCTCGCGGCGGAACGCGCCTGAACGGGCCTCTTACGCGGCTCTAATACGACTTGGGAACGCTGGGGCAAATGCGAACTCACAATCTGAAGCTTTCTTCATCTAATCACGGGTGAGCCGAATACGACAAGTCGGGGACGACGAGAGGAGAGACAAAATGACGAAACGAACGGAACTTGGCGGTAGCTTCAAACTAGCTGGCACATCCTTGACCGTTAATCGCATGGGCTATGGTGCGATGCAGCTTGCCGGCCCCGAAGTGTGGGGGCCACCGCGGGATGTTGACGCCGCGATTGCGGTCCTGCGAGAGGCGGTCGCTGCTGGCGTGAATCATATCGATACCAGCGACTTTTACGGTCCGCATGTGACCAATCAGATCATCAAACGGGCGCTTCATCCCTATCCTGATGAGCTCGTGATCGTCACGAAGGTGGGCGCCCGGCGCGGCGAAGACAAGTCCTGGCTTCACGCTCTTTCGCGGCAAGAGGTGATCGACGGCGTGCATGACAATCTGCGAAATCTGGGACTCGACAGGCTTGCAGTCGTCAATCTGCGGGTTGGAGGAATCGCGGAGCCGTCGGAGGGATCGATTGAAGAACCTCTGACGGTACTTGCCGAACTCCAGCGTCAGGGATTGATTCGTCACATCGGCTTAAGCAATGTAACTCCCAAGCAGCTAGCGGAGGCCCAGAGAATTACGGAGATAGTGTGCGTGCAGAATTTCTACAACGTGGCACAGCGGAACGATGACGGCTTTATTGAGGAACTCGCGAAGCAGGATATCGCGTATGTCCCGTTCTTCCCTTTGGGAGGATTCAGCCCGCTACAATCGTCGAAACTCGACACAGTGGCAGCATCGTTGCAGAGCACAGCGATGCAGGTGGCGCTCGCGTGGCTGCTTCAGCGGTCGCGCAACATGCTGTTGATCCCTGGCACATCGTCGGTCGAACATCTTCGTGAGAATCTCAAGGCTCGAACGCTACAAATTCCTCCCGAAATGATTGCCACTCTTGATTCCATCGGGGGAATTCCTGGGAAGCGACTAATGGCGGCTACACCCCAGTCGTAAGCCAAATCAAGAACTAAGATGGCCTTCATCTGAAGCGCCAAGTACTGACTCGAAGGGTACAAATGAATAAGGAGATTGCTATGCAGAACAAACCCGTTGCCCTGGTCACCGGGGCCAACAAAGGAATCGGTCTTCAAATCGCAAAGGATCTTGCGGCGCACGGCTTCACCGTGCTCGTCGGTTCGCGCAACCTCGAGCATGGAGAGACAGCCGCGAAAAGCGTCGCAGCGGATGCCAGCGCCCTCCAGCTAGACGTCACGAATCAGCCCTCGATCGCCGCCGCGGCGGAGCGCATCCAGAACGAGCTCGGCCGTCTCGACGTGCTCGTGAACAACGCGGGCGTCTCGCATGTGGGCAAGCCGGGCAGGCCTCTTCAGGAGATCGCGAAGTCGGGCCGCGCGAGCGTCGCGTCTCTCGACGAGGTGCGCGCGGTGTTCGAGACGAACGTGTTCGGCGTCATAGCCGTCACGCAAGCGATGCTCCCCCTCCTTCGCGAGGCGCCAGCAGCACGCATCGTCAACGTCTCGAGCTCCAGCGGCTCGCTCACGAGGAACTCGGACCCAACCAATCCGCATCGCAGGATGTTCGGCACCTACTCCTGGTCGAAGACGTCCCTCAACGCGATCACGGTCGCCTTCGCTTTGGATCTGGAGTCGACACGCATCAAGGTCAACGCTGCGTGCCCGGGCTTCACCGCGACGGACCTCAACAACTTCGAGGGCACGCGTACTGTCCAACAGGGCGCACGTGAGGCCGTGCGCCTCGCGCTCCTCGATGCGAACGGTCCGACGGGCACGTTCTCGGACGAGAACGGCCCGCTCCCCTGGTGATGTAGTCGAACTTCGCACATCGGAAAGTCTTCCGCGATTGCTTTCGAATTATGGGCAACCGGAAGTAATCCCGATTTTAAGTTGCTGACACTCATCGACAGAGGCATTCCGGGCGTGACTTTAGCGAACGACATCCAACTGTCGGACTTCAAGAGGGACTGGAACTTCATTTTCCAAATGCTTCCCTATCTGCCCACAGAGCTAATCAAAGGCAAAGAGGACATCTAAGCGTTAGCTTCGGGATGGCCGACTATCCACCAGGTGGCGTGCCCAGAACTCGTTTGAAAGCCTTAGATTCACGTCGAGATACCTGTATCGCCTTGCCGCAGAGATACATCAAATCGGATGATTCTGGACAGCACTTAGAGACCCTTCGGCCATATCCACAACACGACGGCATGGAGTAAAAGAATGAAAGTTGAACTCTTCCCCCCGGACTCTGAAACAGCGCCGCGTCACTGGGTCCGGCATGACCAGGCTTTCGCAATGATGATTGGGCCTGGCTCAATTGAATGGGGCTCGAAGCGTTCCGCGCTCGAAAAATTCGACTACACTGCGGGCGACTTGGCGCTGTGCGACCGTCATATTGGCGAGTGGGTTGGGCTCATGAACGTATCGCACCTGCAGCTCGGTATTTCCGATGCAGCTCTGATGGCCAGCTCTGACGGAGCTTACGGCGAGGTAGAACTGCGGCCTTCTCGCAAGTTTAGAAACCCACGCCTGAGCGCGCTGGTTGCGGCCGCTCATGAGGAGATGGTTGCTGGCTTTCCGAGCGGGAGGCTGTTTCTGGACTCTGTCGAACAGGCGATGGCCGTAGCCCTGGTCAATAGTCATGCTGTAAGGCACCGCCCTGTCCTGATGTACCGAGGCGGACTCGGCTCAGCGCGCTTGCGAAGGATTAAGGATTTGGTGCATGCGAAGATGGAAGACGACTTGAGTCTCGACGAGATGGCGCAATCGGTTGGATTGAGCACCGCTCATTTTGCGCGTATGTTTCGCAAGTCCACGGGCGAGACCCCCCATAAATTTGTCCTGCGCCAGCGGCTTGAGCGCGCTAAGGCGATGTTGCGTGCTCCCGATGCGCGAGTATTGGACGTGGCCGTGGCCTGTGGCTTCAAAACCCAGCAGCACTTCGCACAGGTCTTTCGTGATATCTGTGGAGTTAGCCCAACCGAGTATCGCCAGGATTTTATCGGCTCCGAAGACATGTCACTTTCCTTGGCTGCCTTTTGATTCGTTCTTAACTCCCAACCTGTCCGCAATTTTGTAACTGATCGCCAATTGAATCGGCCTCAGCACGGTGTCCTTGGTCACTAATTCTGACGGTGCCACGCTGTAGGTCATTCGAACTCCTCTTCGTCGTTCCCTCAAGCCAAACCTAAGACCCAGGCCTAAGCCACTGGAGATCTCTCGGCGATCACGAATCTAGCAAGATTCCGACCATCCCAGCAGAAATCCGCACAAGTCCGTTTTCGATCTGCAGTTTACTCACTGTTGTGAGCAGAGGTCGTTCGATCGGCCGGAACTAATCGAACACAGGAGGAATCGTCAATGGAAGCAATCGGATTGTTAGTCACGCTCGAAGCACGCCCAGGCAAGGAGGCTGATGCCGAGGCATTTCTGAAGTCAGCTCGGCCGCTCGCGCTGGATGAAAAAGCGACCTTGAAATGGTATGCGATCAAGCTCGGGCCGGGGAAGTTCGGCATCTTCGATACCTTTGCAAATGAAGCGGGCCGCAGTGCCCACTTGACTGGCGAGATCGCGAAGGCATTGACGGCGCGGACCAGCGAACTGTTTGCGGCTCCTCCGCAAGTCGAAAAGGTCGAGGTGCTAGCAAATACACCCTTAAAGGGGTGAGCGACAGCCCGCTCATAAACAGGAGAAATGTGGTTTCTGGTTACAAGAGATGACAACCACGGAGAAGGGAAAAAAAGGAGATGGAAATGAAAATCAAGAAAAAAGAAATGAAAATCTCACGGACTTACGGACCTGCTTCCGTGTCCCAGGATCCCAAGTTAACGCTCCGAGACCTGAGGCAAGGTGTCTGCTTAACCGTTCTCGCGTGTGCGCTCGTCTTCGGTGCGACCGGCTTTGCGAGTACCGGCGGGGCTCCCGAGGCGCAGCAAGCCGTCAACGGCAGCACGCAGGCGGCACCTCCAATCTCCGGAGTTATTGGAAAAGTCCAGTCATTTACAGGCAGCTCACTCGACGTTCAGACACCTTCAGGCGTGGTCCATATTGATACCAAGCAGCCCCTCACAACCTATAAGCAGGTACCATCGGATTTGAGTCATGTCACGTCCGCGTCTTATGTCGGCGTTGCGTCGACTGAGCAGGCGGATGGAAAAGAAGTAGCAAAGCAGATCATCATATTTCCAGCGGAATTGAGTGGAGCTGCAGAAGGTAGTGTTCTGACAGACCCGCCGGGTGCAACGACTCACAGCAGAATGACCAATGGCTCCGTCTCTCGGCCCGCCGTATCGCACTCACGCATGACGAACGGCACGGTACAGAAAGGGAGTGGCACCACGCTGGTGGTCCAGTATCAGGACGGCTCTAAGACGATCTCCGTGCCTGCAAACGTCCCCGTGACGCAGGTCGCACCAGAACAAGTCACCTTCGCGACTGGCGATATCGTGTATGCGGCGACTGAGAAGCAGCCAAACGGAACACTTGTGACGGACAAGATTTTCCTCTTCATTCCCGCCGCGTCTCCCGATTCCAAGCAGTAGGGGTTCCGTTCAATGGGCCGTTCAATGACTCCCGCGAATAAGCCGACCACCACGAGCACGTTGCCGCATCAGCCCCACGTGCTCGTGGTCAAGCGGCACCATCTGTTGGTTCGCTGGAGCCACTGGCTGAACGTGCCTATACTCGTCGGTCTTATTCTGAGCGGCATCTCGATTTACTGGGCTTCGCCGATCTATCAACACAAGCCAGATCCGTTTACGGGAAACTTCGACGTGGCGGCGGATTTTGGAATCTGGATATGCGCCCATCTGCCCGGACTCAATCACTACAGCAGTCCAGCCGACTGGATTTACAACCACATGAGCCTCGGGCCGGGCATGTTGGCTTTGGCTCTGCGTCTGCATTGGCTGTGCGCGTACTCATTCATGCTGAATGGCATGGTGTATCTTGCTGGGCTCGTCACGGGAGGAAGCTGGCGCTCCTTGCTGCCTCGCCGGGATGATCTGTTCGACGCGCTCAGGATGCTTCGGTACTACCTCGGCCTTCCCTTGGCTAAATTAATCCGCCGCAAATGGCTGCATCCCCGTTTCAACACAAAGTACAACGCGCTCCAGCGCACAGCATATTTCTCTATTCCAGTCGCCGGGTGCCTTTCGGTCGCTACGGGCTGGGCAATTCACAAACCCATGCAGCTCCATTGGCTGGCTGCGCTTTTTGGAGGGTATGACGCAGCGCGTGTCTGGCATTTCTGGCTTATGTGGCTTTACATTCTCTTCGTTTTCCCGCATCTGATTCTGGTTTTCGCCGACGGCTGGGACACACTGCGCAGCATGATCGTGGGTTGGTCAACAAGAGTGAAGCGCTCGGAGGCCATCGCAAATGAGCGATGACAACAGAAGCGATTCACTACCACGGGAGGAAATGCGTTCGACAGTATCGCCCTTGTCAGCGAAGTGCGCGCCACGAACTGAAGGAGCCGCTTCACCTGTTGCTGTCGGCTCTCTCCCCATAAATAAGCCGCAAAGCTTCTTTGAAGAGCGATCCCTACCGGCAATTGAGATGACTCGAGGGCGTTTGCGATATCTCACCCGGCGCGACATTCTATTGTTTGGCGCTGGCGCAGTGGCAGCGCTAGCAGCCGGTGGATTTCTCCTGCCACAAGATACGCTCACTCGCTTGGGTCTGCGCCCAAATATGGACTCCCCCGCGAAGGAGTGGTTTCTGAACAAAGCACTGCGTATCGATGAGGACGTGGCCGAAGCACTTTACTCGGGAAATCGCAGAGTGCCCACCTACACCAAATCGCAGATCACCCCGCTCAAGAACAACTACAACGGGGCTACTCCCGATCCTGGCTACATTTCTGCATGGAAATTGACTCTCGATGGGCTCGCTTCTGGCCTAAGCATTTCTTTTGATATTCGGAATCTCAAGACTCGCTTTTCGGTGCATGAGCAGATTACGCGCCTGGTTTGCGTCGAAGGCTGGAGTGCAGTCGCGTGGTGGGCTGGTCTGCGATTCGATGATCTGCTTCGCGCCTACCCACCGATGTCGCAGGCCAAATGGGTGCGTGTGGAGTCTTCGGTCAATCTCGATGCCTCAGGGAATCCTGACCCTTACTTTATGTCGCTCGACCTGGCGACCGCCCGCCATCCACAGACATTGCTCGCCACACACTTCAACGGTCAGCCTCTCACCGTGGATCATGGAGCACCGCTCCGTCTGCTGGTGCCCGTGAAACTTGGTTTGAAGAATGTGAAGGCCATTACTAGGATTTCGTACGTCGCGGACGAGCCAAGAGACTATTGGGCCGAACGTGGATATTCCCGCTATGACGGAATTTGAAGAGTTTAGGTTCCTGGGAATCGAAGGCGAGTTGCTGTTGACGTTGTGAAAGCAGAGCAGCGGGAATGTCCAGAAGCAGACAAACGCCTGGACTTGCATCCTCTTTCATTTTTACCGACAGCCAAGGAGGCTGATATGGCAAGCAAACAGAAAACGGTCCTTGTAACCGGCGCTTCGCAAGGCATCGGAGCCGGCGTAGTCCAGTCCTTCCTTGATCGCCGATACAACGTTGTCGCAAACTCGCGCAACATCAGGAAGTTGGATACCTTCACCGATTCTGATCATCTGGCTCTCGTAGATGGCAGCATCGGTGAGAGTGCTGTCGCTTCGAAGATCGTCGAGACAGCCGTCCAAAAGTTTGGATCCATTGACGCGCTGGTCAACAATGCGGGCATCTTCTTCACAAAACCCTTTCCTGACTACACGGCTGAAGACTTCAAGGAGCTATCCTCCACCAACCTCGAAGGCTTCATCCACGTCACACAGCGAGTGGTCAGGCAGATGCTTGCTCAGAAGTCTGGCGGAAGCGTCGTTACCATCACGGCCGCGCTGGTGGCCAACCCGATCGCAGGTATTACGGCGTCTGTCCCAATGATCACCAAGGGCGGACTCGAAGCCGTCACTCGGAGCTTGGCAATGGAGTATGCGAAGGAGAAAATTCGCTTCAACGCGGTCGCGCCCGGCGTCGTGGACACCCCGCTGCACAAGGACAACCCGAAGGATTTCCTGAAGACGCTCTCGCCGATGGGCACAATGTCTGACGTGAACGATATAGTGGAAGCCGTGGTTTATCTCACAGAGGCCCGTCAGGTCACGGGGGAGGTGCTGCACGTGGACGGCGGAGCGCACTCAGGAAAATGGTAAGCGGCAAGGGCTCGCAGCCGGCCAATGCGGAAGGGCGACTGCAGGAGCTCGGCATCGAACTGACGCCTCCGCCCACTCCGTTCGGCGCCTATGTCGAGACCGTACTGACCGACAACCTGCTCTTCCTCAGCGGTATGCTTCCTGCCATCGGACACGAACCGAAGTTCGTCGGCCGTCTCGGGAAAGAACTGGATGCGAACGCCGGTAGAGAGGCGGTCCGCATTGCCGCTCTGAATGTTTTGTCAGCGGCAAGGCAGAAGCTAGGCTCGCTCGACAAAGTAACCCACGTTGTTCGGCTATGCGTCTATATTGCCACTGATGGAGACTTCTTCGATCAACCAAAAGTTGCCGACGCTGCCTCCGAGCTATTCCGCGATGTTTTTGGAGAAGACAAAACCTCAGTCCGCATGGTGTTAGGCGTTGCAAGTCTGCCTTTGGGCATGCCCGTGGCGGTTGAAGTCATCCTGGAAGTGGGGGCTCATTTACAGGAGCCAGCTAGAAAAGAACCTTTCAATCATTGGAAGGCGCAAAGCACGAACAAACCAGATAAAAAGGAGAAGCGCAATGTCATACGTAACCGTCGGTAAGGAAAATTCGAGCAAGATCGATCTTTACTACGAGGACCACGGTTCCGGTCAGCCGGTTGTCTTGATTCACGGATATCCACTGAGCGGTGCTTCGTGGGAAAAACAGATAGCGGTTCTATTGAGTGCAGGCCACCGTGTCATCACCTATGACCGCAGAGGGTTCGGCAAATCCAGCCAGCCAACCACGGGCTACAACTACGACTCTTTTGCCGAGGATCTGCACAAACTGATTACACACCTCGAGTTGCATGATTTCTCGCTCGTTGGCTTCTCCATGGGAGGCGGAGAAGTGGCGCGCTACTTCGGAAAATACGGATCCAAGGGCGTCAGCAAGGCCGTCATCATTTCGGGAGTCCCGCCGTTCCTTCTGAAGACACCAGACAATCCGGACGGTGTCGACAAAAGCGTTTTCGAGGGAATCGAGAAAGCCGTCACTGCGGACCGTTACGCGTTCTTCACGGAGTTTTTCAAGAACTTCTACAACACTGATCTGCTCCTCAACAAGCGCGTCAGCGAACAGGTTGTGCAGGCAAGTTGGAACGTAGCAGCGGGCTGCTCAGCTACCGCCAGTCTCGCTTGCGTGCCAACTTGGCATGAAGATTTCCGGAAGGACCTCAGCAGAGTTGATGTTCCAGCGCTAGTCATGCACGGGGATGCAGACAGGATTCTCCCGATCACTGCTGCGGGGCAGCGGACTGCCAAGCTGATCAAGGGAGCGCGCCTTGTCGTGGTAAAGGGCGGGCCGCACTGCATAACCTGGACACACGCAGACGAAGTGAACGCCGAGTTGTTGAACTTTCTCGGAAAAGCTTCGGCCCAGCACGCAGTCTAAGGGCCTCGGAGTGACGTTGTTGGCGTGAAACTGTGGTTTAGGACAAGATTCATCGTTCATACTTTGAAGGAAGGCGATGGATGTCCCTAGGCTCACTCCCCCAAGCACATCGCCTGGACTCAACGCTTAACTTGAGACACAGACACACTTTGCAGGAAAGATCCTTCAAGTGGCAAAGAGACGAGTGGGACGGTATCCGATGGCGAAACAAAACGCAGCATGGAACAGGACGCGCGTTACAAACAAACTCGGCATTGAGTACCCGATCATCCAGGGGCCGCTAGGAGGCTTTTCCTCGCAGCGCCTTACCGCCGCTGTATCAAACTTCGGGGGTCTGGGTTCTTTCGGCGCGCATGGCTTGGCTCCCTCGGCGATTCAGGAGGTCGTCGCCGAGATTCGTTCTTTGACCGGCAAACCTTTTGCCATGAACCTCTGGGTTTCCATGGAAGATGAGGGTGCAGCAACTTCCGATGGCGAAGCCTTCGAGCGCGCACTCTCTCATCCAGCTCCGCATCTTGAGGCGGTCGGTGCAAGCAAGCCGCGGTTCTCACCCTACCAGCCACTTCGCTTCGAAGATCAGGTGCGCGTTCTGCTCGATGCCAAGGTACCTGCCTTCTCGTTCATCTACGGAATTCCGCCGAAGGAGATTCTCGATGAGTGTCATCGCCGGGGCATGCTCGCGATCGGCACGGCGACGACACCGGACGAGGCCGTCGCCCTGGAGGAGGCCGATGTCGATTTAGTTGTGGCATCCGGATTCGAGGCCGGCGGACATCGCGGATCGTTCCTGCGCTCTTCGGAAGATTCCCTCACAGGGACGATCTCTCTGGTGCCCCAGATCGTGGATGCCGTGGGGATACCGGTGGTAGCGGCCGGAGGAATCGCGGATGCCCGCGGCATCGCTGCAGCCTTCGCGCTCGGCGCCGAAGGTGTGCAGATGGGGACGGTCTTTCTCGCCTGCGAAGAGTCTGGAGCAAGCTCGTTGCACCGCGAGGCGATCCTGAGCGGAAAGGCGAGCCGAACCTCGCTTACACGTGCGTTCACCGGACGCCTGGCACGCGGCATCCACAATCAACTTCTGGAAGAGATGAACCGGCCCGGCGTCGCCGTTCTCCCGTACCCCCTGCAACGGGCTCTCATGCGGAACCTCGCGCTGCCTGCGCAGCAGTCCGGACGCAGCGAATTCCTGGCCTTATGGGCCGGCCAAAGTGCTGGACTTGTCAAATATCCAGACGCAGCAACGCTTCTGCAATCGCTCGTCAATGAAGTATCAGAGAAACTCGCCTGATTCTCGGGTGGTCAAGACCCACCGGGTTGTGGATTGTGCGCTTCTCTAAACGCGCGCGGTCCTTCTGCACAATCGACAAGTATTGAGAAGTCAGCTTGTGGTTCGTAATGGATGTCGCGCCGCCGGTTTGAGATCTCAGCCGTTTGACACTGTGCGCTCAGCAAATAGCTGTTTGCAGGCTCTGGCGCGCTCTGCTCAAGATGGCTTCAAAGTTAGCCGATCCAAAACGCTCGAGAACATCGCGCAACGATGAGGAAGTATCGCCACCTGGCCGCGGACTGATGGCCAAGTGCACGGGCTTCGAGTTCGACGGCGTGGGTCGACTGAGCTGCCTCGTCAACGAGCTTCTTCAAGTCCAGAAGGGCCTGGCGGGCGTCGCGCGCGGCAAGCGCCCGCTTTTGCATTTCGGTGTTCATTAGTCTTTGCTCCTCGGTAGTGTCGATCGAGGCTCAGCAAACTACACGTGCGTATTGTGCAAGGGAAGTAGAATGTTTTTTGGAACTGCTGAGGCGAGCCGTAAAGCTTATACGACTGGACGGATCAGGTCTTGTCCCAGCTTGTCGAAATCCATGTGTTGGCCCCCGCCGGAGTGAAACATCACACCGGATTGCGGGTTCCCCATCGACAGACGATGCGCATTCAGAATTTCCGCCAGCTGCCGAATGACCGCTTGGGCGCTGGCTCGTGTCTTAAGTCGATTCACTACGCTTTTCCAGATCGACCTAATGACGGAGAGCGAGTCGCCGGTGAAATCCGACCATTCATGCCCACGGAGTTCCCCTTCGCGGAGTCCGGCGAAAGACGCGGTAGCGATAGCTGCTTCCTAGTCGCGGGCAGGCTCAAATGAGTCGGTTCGTGCCAGGGCTGATCGGCATTCCTCGCATTGGGTGCGAATCCAGCCGGAATCCTTGGTGGTTCCTGGCTTTCCGCAGTCTTCACAGGTGACGGCGGAAAGCCGTTCGGCCAAACGCACATATCTATAGATCGCATCGTTTCCAGAACAATAGAATCGGAGAGTTCCGAATTTTTCCTTCACTTGCTGGACCGCAAAGCCGGTCGAGGGCCACACGACGAACGTTTTGAAGCCCAGATTCTGCATGCTTCTCCGCCAACAGCGAATCCTGTCGGTCTCCTTCTCCGGCAGCAAGACGGATGCTGCTCTCGCCAGCCAGTCGCGGGGAGCCTTCTCGACGACGACCCAGCTATACGGGTCTTCTTTTGTTCCTGAACCAGTTCGTACCTGCTTGTCGGAACGAACTGGCGACAGCATGTATATGAATCTGTTCCAGGAACGAAAAAAGGATTTCTTGAAAAGGAACCAGCGCTTGCGCAGCCATGAATATTGGAGTTCCTCCTCGATAGCTAGACTCAATTGCCAGACGATTTCAAACCAACCGTCCCCATGATCGAACCCCCAGCACATACAAGTCTGGGTCATCGGAGAGCGATAGTCCTGATAGAGGACCGGGAACCGCCTTAAGAGTCTTTGGGTTAGTTGGTGGTTCATCGTTCATCGACAGTTGATGCTGGCTGTGGAGTTGCTTCGCATTCAGGTCTATGAGAAAGGGGCCAGCTTTTGTCTCAGATGACTAGAATCTGCGGGTGGCTCAGAATGGACTTGGTTTAGCCAAAATGTTGCGAAAGATGCGGCTTATCGTTAACAAAACAGGGCTTACAACGTCAAAAAGGGGTAGGTCGGTTCGTCGCGAGGGTATCAACGAGCTCCCAAGAGGAGTTCTTTCCTTTAGGCTGTTTTAAATCTAGAATATAGGGGAGATCTGCGCCCAACTTACGGAACTTGGGCCGAGTTGCCCCGTCGGCTGGTCAGGCGCTCCCATCGGGGACTCCAACCACGCAGTACGCAGCAGCCTCTTGCGAAACATTTCGACCCACGCGGGCGTATGTAAAGTAGAGGACGGGCAAGTAATCATCGGAATAGTGTCCCTGTTCGGGTGGCCTGCCCGGTGACGTTCAAAGTGACCCTGCCAGGGTGGACGGAAGAGGAATCACATGAAGACGTGGAAAAAGGCAGTTATCGGGGTGGGCGTCGCCGGGGTGCTGATAGGGATTGTGGTGTTCAGCGTCAACCAGGCGAACAAAGGTGTGGTCACGGTCCAAACAGCCAAAGTGGCAAATTCGGACGACTTGGTATCCCTGGTGACGGCTTCCGGAGAGATTAAGCCGACGACCTATACCAATGTGACGGCACAGGGGTTCGGCAGAATCACCGAGATCCTCGTCAAAGAAGGCGACCATATCAAGAAGGGCGACCGGCTCTTGCTCCAGGAAAACGTCCAGGCAAGCGCGGACGTACAGGCCCAGGCGGCTGCCATTCATTCGGCGGAATCGGGCGTACAGGCGGCTGATGCGAGTTTCGACGCTGCGAAGGCCGACCTGGTTTCTCAGCAGGCCAACATGGAAAAGGCCAAGTTGGATTGGGAGCGCGGGCAAGGACTGTACAAGGATGGGTTGATCCCGAAACAGGATTTCGACCAGAGGAAGAGCACCTATGACGGCGCAGTAGCGGCGGTAGACTCGGCTAAGGCGAGGGTTCAGTCGCTGAAAGCGCAGTTGGATCAAACGCGGTCGCAGGTCAATCAAAACGAAGCGATGCTGGTGCGGACGAAGGACGTTTTGTCAAAAACCACGTACACCTCGCCCATCAATGGAATCGTTAGCTACTTGCCGGAGCGCGTCGGCGACTACGTCGTGCCCGGCATTCAGAATTCCAACGGCAGTTTCTTGATGACGCTGTCGGACATGTCCGTGGTAACCGCGGAAGTCAAAGTGGACGAGACGGACATCGTAAACGTGAAGTTGGGCCAAGATGCGGATGTGACCATCGATGCCGTGCCCGGGAAAATATTCAAAGGCAAAGTGACGGAAATTGGCTCGCAGGCGACGTTGCGCAGCTCAGGCCTTGCGACAACGCAATCCACGACGAGCACGCAAGAAGCTAAGGATTTCAAAGTGGTCGTCAGACTTGACAATCCGCCGGACAATTTGCGTCCAGGGCTCTCAACGACGGCAAAAATCAAAACCGCGGAAAAGAAAAGTGTGATTGCTATCCCGATTCAAGCGCTGGCCGTGCGCACACGCAAGGACCTCGAGGAAGCTGCCAAGAATCTAAAGGGGCAGGGAAATTCGGGAGTTACACTGGCCGCGCCTCCGCCCGCTGCGCCTGGCGATCCCAAGAAGGACGAGATACAGGGAGTCTTCGTCGTAAACGGAAAAAAGGCATTCTTCCGTCCGGTGGAGACTGGAATCACGGGCGTTACGGACATTGAGGTCACCAAGGGTTTGCAAATCGGCGATGAAATTGTCGTTGGGAGCTACAAGGCATTGCGAACGCTCAAACCCGAGGCCAGCGTGAAGGTAGATAATTCCGCGCCTAAGAAACAGGACGATCAACAAAGCTAGAGCCGGAAAAGTTGGAGTAACGAGGAAAACGCGAATGCCCGTGGAGACAACAGCAACGGATTCGTACCGCGAGGATTTGGTCAGCTCCGGTATCGTGATCAAGACGGAAGCCCTCGCGAAAGTATACGAAATGGGCTCGGAGAAGGTGCACGCTCTCAGTGGTGTTGATCTGCAGATTCGCAAAGGCGAATACGTGGCCATTATGGGGCCTTCCGGTTCGGGCAAATCCACGCTGATGAACCTTATCGGGTGTTTGGATTCCCCCAGCGAGGGAAAATACTGGCTTGCGGGACGCCTGGTGAGCGATCTGGACGACGACGAACTGGCGTACATTCGCAACAAAGAGATTGGTTTCGTTTTTCAAACGTTTAATTTGCTGCCGCGCGCGACGGCGCTGCACAATGTCGAGCTTCCGCTGATCTACAACGGCACTCCCGCCGAGGAACGCATCGAAAAAGCAAAGAAGGCCCTTGAGCGCGTGGACCTCGTCGATCGGATGAGTCACAAACCGAATGAGCTCTCTGGCGGACAAAGACAGCGGGTGGCCATTGCCAGGGCTCTTGTCAATTCGCCGTCGATTGTCCTGGCAGACGAGCCGACTGGCAACCTCGATTCAAAAACCGGCGAAGAGATCATGGCGCTCTTCGAGAATCTCTATAAGCAGGGCAACACGATCATTCTAGTCACCCACGAAAACGATATCGCGCAGCACGCGCACCGGATTATCTTTATCCGCGACGGCAAAATCGCTTCCGACGAAGCCGTCATCAAGAAGTAGCAGCCAGCAAGAAGCAGCGGACAATTCGGCTCTTTCCTTCCCTTTTCAATCCTTTAGTCTAACGGCTAGTCTGACAAGACCGGCGCTGTCTCGGCCGTGCTGGCCGGTGTGCCGCTTCTCTAAAAGACGGCCTCGTCGAAAGGTTCCGAATGGCGATACAAAAAAGTGCAGATGAATTGTCCAAAAGAGATGAACTCTTGCAGCAGGCAGCAGAGATAGCGCGCAAATATGTCCAGGGAATCGGGGAGCGCCGCGTCCCGCCAACCGAACGAGACTTGGACAACCTCGTAAAATTCCATGAACCATTTCCAAACGCGCCGAGCAATCCCGTCGAGGTTTTAAAGGAGTTGGATGAAATCGGCTCACCCGCGACAATGGCGACAACCGGCGGCCGCTACTTCGGTTTCGTAAATGGTGGAACGTTGCCCGCGTCTCTCGCGGCGAATTGGCTGGCCGGAGCCTGGGACCAAAATGCGGCATTGCGGGCGATGTCGCCGGTGGCAGCAGAACTGGAAGACGTGGTGCTGCGCTGGGTGTGCGAGGCGCTTGGTTTGCCGCCGAAATGCGAAGGCGGCCTTGTGACTTGCGCTACGACGGCCAATTTCTCGGCGCTGGCAGCGGCACGTCATGCCCTGCTTGCCCGCGCTGGGTGGAACGTTGCCGATGACGGAATGTTTGGAGCCCCGCCGATTGATGTCGTGGTGGGCGACGAAGTCCATGCTTCTATTCTCAAGGCCCTGAGCCTTGCGGGGTTTGGTAAGAAGCGCCTGACGCGCGTCGAAGCGGACGATCAAGGAAGAATGCGCGCAGACAAACTGCCTCCCCTGAGTGAACGCACAATTCTGTGCATTCAAGCCGGCAACGTAAACACTGGGGCCTTCGATCCAGCCGCGGAAATCTGCGCGCGCGCGCACGAACAAGGAGCCTGGGTTCATGTGGACGGAGCTTTTGGCTTGTGGGCAGCTGCCTCACCAAAGTACAACCATCTAACCAAAGGATTCGAGCAAGCAGATTCCTGGGCCACCGATCTGCACAAGTGGCCGAACGTCAATTACGACAGCGGCATCGTCCTCGTGAAAGACGGCACGGCGTTGCGCGCGGCGATGACGATCACGGCCGCTTACCTCGCCGCGGGCGCTCAGCGCGAGCCGATGTACCACGCTCCCGAGTCGTCGCGAAGGGCACGCGGTGTCGAAGTGTGGGCGGGGCTGAAGTCTCTCGGGAGAGAAGGACTCTCTTCCTTGATCGAACGGACTTGCGCGCACGCAAAGACGTTCGCCGAGGGATTTCAGGGCGCAGGATTCCAAGTGTTAAACGATGTGGTCGTCAACCAAGTGCTTGTATCTTTCGGGAGCGGGGAAATCACCGAGAAAGTGATTCGAGCCGTTCAGGAAGACGGCACATGCTGGTGCGGGGGAACGGTGTGGCAAGGAAAGCCGGCGATGCGAGTGAGCGTCTCTTCCTGGGCGACGACGGATGCCGATGTGCGGCTCAGCCTCGAGACGATTTTGCGCCTCGCGAGAGAAGTCCGCTCTTAAAGTATTCTGAAGGAATGCGGGTGCTTCTCGCGCGCGCGTCAGCGGCTATGAGCGACGTGGGTCGCATCGATGTCGGCGAAAGTCGGAGCCGGACAAAGATAGGTGCGGGACAAACGATCGTGCCAGGTCAGGGCATCTTCGTCCCACATAGCCCACAGAAAGCCCATGAAGAAAGTTCCGGCGGAAAGCATATAGCCCACACTGCGCCAAAGCATTTGCCGCGGCGATGGAGTTTCACCTGCGAAACTGGCAACGTGCAAGCCGCGCATCATCATGCCGGGTGTGGTGCCCCCGAAAACCGTGAAGAGCGCAAAATATTGCAGGTACACGATCACGAATGTCGCGATGCACACTGCTGCGCTCAATTTGCTGAATGTGAATTGCCCACCGAGCGAACCAAAGAGTGTGAGGAAGCCGCCATAGGCGAACAGCAGACAGCCCGCGTCTATCAATCCGGCGATCCGGCGCTCGTCGATAGAGGCGACTGGATACAATCCGGTCTGCTCGTAGCGCGCATCTCTTGACGGCGCCTGGTCGAAACCCTGCTCCCCCCTGGGCGGCAGGGATACGTCAATGACCATGTGCGCTTGTTCGCGCGTCGCCGCATTTCGGCCGATCGCGATCGTGAAGGCGAAGTCCTCATCGGGCATGGCCGGAGCTTCGGCGACACCAACGGAAGCAGGAACAGGCGTGTCCGAGGGAGGCGCCTCGAACGGAAGCTCGGATTGCGCAAGATTGGGCGCAACTTTTCGCCTCCGGACCCGATAGGCTTCAAGACGCTGGGAGAGTTCGCCACGCCAGGCAGGATCCCGATCGCGGCCAGACGCCGCCTGGGCGTGATTCCGCCCAATCCTCGGTCCGGGTTTTTCCTCTACCCCGGACACAGAAATTTCCGCTTCGGAAGAAAGATCAAGCGTGAGGGATGAATCGCAAAAATTGCAGACGCGTATGCTCGAAGGCAATACGGCGCCACATTGCAGACATGTTTTTGTCACCGGTCGTTTTTGCGCTGCGGACGCGTCCACTCCGGTGAGGAGGGAACGATTTGAGAGTAACACGTGGCTGGAAAAGTCAAGCCGAGATTGATGTCTCAATGTAGCTAATCAGACAAGCGGATGGGGCTGGGAGTAGATGCCGGCTGCAACTTGCCGTCACGTTTCGAGCTGTTGGGCGAACATGTCTCTGCTGAAGGCGATGCGCCGCTCGAGAGTTACGGCCGCAAAGTAAGTACACTGCCCTCGCTCGTTATCCGTCCAGGCAAGCAGCGAAGGAACCAGTCGCGCTACGCTCGAGCGGACAAAACCCAAAAGCCCGAAATAGGCTCCTATGGCCTGGATGCCGCTTCGGTCTTCGGGACGGTCTGGGCAGAGCTGAAGAAGCTGAACGACGCGGGCAAAATCGTCGCCGGTCGCGGAGTTCTTGATTCCGGTGACGTCCTGCACCTCGGCAGAAAGAGGATGCTTGATCGAAGCTGCAATCAGAGAGCGGCAATAGGACACGAAGAACTGCAGCAGGAAAACTACGGAACAGACGAGGATGATTGCGGCCATCATCGGGGGATCACCGCAAGGCGCGCAGGCGCCAGCCGGGCTTCTTCAGGCAAACGCCAGAAGGCGTAGGCCCAAGCCAGCGGCAAGAAAGTGCCAAAAACTCCCATGAGCGGGATGAAATAGTGGCTCAGCGACGGATAGAGGTTCCGTATGGCATAGCTCGCGGCTAGCAGGCTGAAATAGACTCCTAGTGAGAGCACCAATTGAATGAGCCGCGTACGCGTCTCCCGCAACTTCAGGATTGCGCCCCACAGAACATAAGTCAAAACGACGCCAACGAAGTAGAGGTTCTGGGAGAGGTCGACGACGAAATGCGTGACGAACTTGGCAGTCGATTGCGCGACAACGGCATAAGTGAAAAGCGCAGTCCCGGCCAGGAGCAGCAGCGTGCCCATTTTTACGTAGCGCTCCGCATTCATTTCGCTGAAGACGTGGGAATAAAGAGAGCTTAACGCGAAGTAAAGAATGATGGTGAGGATTGCATCGGAGTAATAGTAGAAATATATATATTGCGTGGAGCTTAAGCCGAATTCACTGACAATTTTGTAGCGGCCAAGTTCAACAACAATCAGGCCAGCCATATAAAGATTTAAGAGGAGATAGCGCCGGAATGCGCCCTTCTTGAGCGCGCACACCACTACGGCGGCTTCACATAGGATGCCTACGAACCAGATGAAATATGCAAATGGACCAGGCACGTTCCTGCCTATCTACGCCCCTGATCCTCGCGCCGCAGAAGACCTTAGCTCAACGTCTGCGGTATTGCCCGGCGATCAATAGGGCGTTATTGGTGCCGGCGAGCTGCCGTTCCTGTAAGGCGTAATCGGCGCCGGCGAACTCCCGTTTCTGTAAGGAGTTATCGGTGCCGGCGAAGACCCGTTCGCCATAATCAACGAGCCGTCGCTGTGCGCCATTACTGCGGTTTTCAGGCCCATTGCACCCGTCAAAACGAGCATGACGAGAAATACCACCACGAGTTTCCTGGACATATTGCCTCCGGGGATGGAAAGACACCCGGAGACAGTCTATCCCTATATATAGGGATGTCAAGTAGCTCGCGCTAGGGACCCTGAACCGTATCGGTACACACTTACTCGTCCCGCACTTTCGCCAGGCCTTCGCCCAGTGACGCGGGACCGCTGTTTCACTACCCGCTCAGGATAGGATTTAGAACTCCTATGGTCAACGGTACAGTAGTACTAGAAACCGTAGGACTCGAGGTCAGATGGCTACGCTCCGGTTTTGAGCCGAACGAAACATAGAACTCTTAGCGAAGTCTTAGACTTCCGCACCCCTCCCTTTTTGTAAATGCGGATTCTAAAGAGTTTAGGGACAAAACTTCGTGCTAGAACAAAACGCCAGCAGAGGCGCTGGCATTCTCGGGTTTGGCCGCGATATTACCTATTGAACACTACTCGATAAGGGCCACTTTTTGTCATGAGGAAGGGATCAAATTGTTAAACTCTTCTAAAGAGTCCCCCTGATTTACGTCGCCTTTTCTGCCAGGGCCGCGTTTAGGGGACATTTTTGGCGAGATTACCTCGGGAATGCTTGACACATTTGCGACCGACTCCGTAGCATTAGGAATTGTCTTTGTGCCGGCGTAGCTCAGTGGTAGAGCGAGGGTCTCATAATCCCTAGGCCGTGGGTTCGATTCCCTCCGCCGGCACCATACTCACCCGACACCTCTCAAACCATTGTCCGGGCCGCACTGCGCAGCCGCGAAGGACTGGGCGGATAAGGTATACTCTGCGCGTTCGGCATGATCCAGGCAGGCCTGGGACATCGAATTCCAAAATCCTTATTTGCCGGAGGTTCTCGTGGCGCTCATCCGAAGCGGAAAGGTCAGCCTCGTGCTGATGCTGGCGTTGTCTTGGGCTTCCCTGGCACACGCGCAGCAACCAGACTCAGATGCGGATGAAGATAGCCAATTTCGATTTCGCTTTGTGGGCCCGCGCGTAGGAAACCGCATTGCCTCCGTCGCCGGCGTGCCCGGAGATCCGAGCACCTACTACGCAGGAGCGGCTTCCGGCGGTGTATGGAAATCGACGGACGGTGGCAATCGTTGGTCTCCCATTTTCGATAAGCAGCCCGCCGCGGCGATTGGGGCGCTTGCGGTGGCACCAACGGACCCGAGTGTGGTGTGGGCGGGGACGGGCGAAGCGTGGGTCATACGAGATAGCGATGTGATCGGTAACGGAATCTACAAGTCCACCGATGCCGGGAAGACCTGGACCAACATGGGCTTGCAGGAAACCGGCCGCATAGGCCGAATCGTTGTTCACCCATCGAATCCTGAGATTGTTTTTGCTTGCGCGCTTGGACGGGCGACTGGACCGCAACAGGAGCGCGGCGTTTACCGCACGGTGGACGGCGGAGCGCATTGGGAACGAGTACTTTTTGCCGGAGAGAACATCGGGTGCTCCGGGCTTTCCATGGATCCGCACAATCCGCGAGTGCTCTTCGCCGGAATGTGGCAGCTCGAAATGCACACCTATGCTGAATTTAGCGGGGGACCGGGCAGCGGAGTGTACGTCTCGCGTGACGGAGGGACGAAATGGACGCGGATCGAAGAGCACGGCTTGCCACATTCACCGCTCGGCAAGATTGATGTGGCGGTCGCGCCTACAAACTCAAACCGTGTATTCGCGCTGATACAAACGAAAGACCAAGGGTCCGTCTGGCGATCGGATGACGCAGGCTCGCACTGGAAAGCCGTCAATTACCAGCGAGCTTTGATTGGGCGCGCCGGGTACTACATCCGGATCGCGGTATCCACGGGAAATGACAACGAAGTCCTGGTGGCGAACAGCTCGTTTCATCAATCGCTGGATGGCGGACAAAATTTTCAAGAGGTTCGCTGGGGCGGAGATACTCACGATATCTGGATTGACCCGGCAAATCCCGACCGATTTGTGATTACGGATGACGCCGGAATGATTATCACAATCGTGCACGGGCGCGGGTTCCACCGCGTCACTCTGCCGATCGGGCAAATGTATCACGTGGACGTGGACAACCAGACCCCGTACTACTTCTATAGCAACATGCAGGATGACGGAAACATGCGCGGGCCCAGCGTGCCAATCGATTCACAAGAAACGGGATGGGACCGGCACATGGGTGGTTGCGAATCTGGTTTTACTGTTCCGGACCTCGCGGATCCCAACGTGGTGTGGGCTACATGCTATGGCGATGAAGTGACCCGCTGGGATGCGCGAATCAAAACGGCGCGCTCTGTGAGCCCCTATCTTCACACGCTGGATGCACCGCCGACCGACATCAAGTATAGATGCCACTGGACTTCGCCGCTGGCTATCGATCCTTTTGATCACAACGTCGTCTATTACGGATGCCAGGTCATTTTCAAGACGACCAACGGCGGGCAAAGCTGGGCAGTCACGAGTCCGGATCTTTCGACGCAGGATCCGAGCCGCATCGTTTCGTCGGGGGGAGTCGTCGGGGACAACCTCGGGCAATTTTATGGAGAGGTCGTTTTCGCTATTGCTCCCTCGAAGATACAGAAAGGATTGATCTGGGCGGGCACGAACGACGGTCAAGTGTGGTACACGAAAGACGGCGCTGCCACCTGGACGAACGTTACCAAGAATATTTCCGGATTGCCTCCCTGGGGAACAATTAGCAGCATTGCTCCATCGACTTTCGATGCCGGCACCGCTTATGTCGCTGTGGATATCCACTTGATGGATAACCGGGATCCATTTCTTTACAAGACAACGGATTTTGGGAAAACTTGGAAACCGATTACCGGCAATCTGCCCCGGCACCCTTTGGCGTATGTGCGAACCATCGCCGAAGATCCGAACTGCGCAGGCTTGTTATTTGCCGGGACTGGGAATGGCCTCTATTACTCGCTGGATGATGGCGGACACTGGACGGCGCTCGAGACCGGCCTTCCTCATGCGCCGGTAACTTGGGCGGTCGTGCAGAAAGAGTTTCACGACCTGGTAATTTCCACTTACGGGCGCGGGCTCTACATCTTCGACGATATTACGCCTCTCGAGCAGCTTGCCAAGAGCCACTTGGATGCTGCGACTGTACTGTTCGAGCCACGGCCAACTTATCGTTTTGTTCACGGTGGTGCCGCCCTGTTCACTTTTTCGCTGAAATCGGCGCCCAAAGATCCCGTGGTGATTGAAATCGCAGGTGCGGATGGCAAGACGATTCGCAAGCTGAAGGCGAAAGGGCACAAAGGAATCAACCGCGTGAAGTGGGACATGCACTACGAGTCACCGCGATTGATCGCGCTACGCACTGCGACTTTGGATAACCCGCACATCTGGCAGGAGCCGCGCTTCCGCGATGCCGACTCTCGGCCGATCACACACTGGGGAATTAGCTCAGCTGAAGTTGGCCCTATGGTCGCTCCCGGCAAATATTCCGTTCGTCTGACCGTGGCTGGGGAAACCGTTACGCAGGCACTGACGGTATTGCCCGATCCTCGTATTTCAACCTCGGAAGCGGATATTACATTGTCCGTGAAGACGCAACTTCGAATCCGCGACGACATCACGAAGGCTTCCGACACGCTCAATCAGATCGAGTGGTTGCGGAAGCAGATCGAGGTCCTGGAAACGATGCTTCGTCCGCCCAAGAAAAAAGAGAAGGAAAGACCGCCATCGGCCGAACCGGACGACTACGACGAACCAGAGCCCGCACCAGCGGAAGACGAGGCGCAATCCAAGCGCAAGGCCGAACTTCTAAAGATAGTCGAGGAGATGGACAAGAAACTCCAAGTAGTGGAGTTCAAACTCGTTACGCCATCGCAGGTCAACAGCGACGACAAGTATTTCGTAGAGGCCGACAAGGTTTATCTCAACCTAATTTGGCTTAACGCCGAGGTTGGGACTGGAGGCGGAGACGTCGCAGGCGGAGCGGACTTTGCGCCGACGGAGACCGCGCTCGGATTGCTTCAAACGATAGAAACCGAGCTTGGCGGAGCGGTGGCGGACTACAAGAAGCTGATCGAACAAGATCTTCCTACGTTCAACCACGCACTTACAGAAAATAATCTCGCGGCCATCACTGCCGCTCTAACGGCTCCGAGCGAATGAGTAAGGACAAGACAGTTTATCGCTTCTCTGAGCCCCGAGTCGCGGCCCGGAGAATAACTCTCGGGAAGTTTCCAGTCCGCGACTACACACTTGACTGCTCAGCGTTTCGATTGACAGCTACAGAACGAGTTCGGCAGGATTCTAAATCGAGTGTCCATTACAAGCCTCATCTCTTCTTTACTGCCTGCAGTTGTGTTTGTGAACCCCGCGGCGGGCAGCGGGCGTGCCGAGTCTTGTCTCCCGCGAATTCGAAAGGCGTTTGAGGCAGTTTCCGTTCCTGCAGAGTTTGTCTCCGTTGGGAGCCTAAAGGAGCTGGAGTCGAACGCGCACGCAGCTATCAAGAGCGGAAAGCGGCTGTTATTCGGCCTCGGCGGTGACGGCACGTTTCATGGGTTGGTGAACGCGGCCTGCGGTTTCGATGTTGTCCTAGGCGTTCTGCCAGCCGGAGGCGGGAATGATTTTGCCGCCGCTCTACACCTGCCGGAGGATCCGGTTGCGGCCGCAGAAGCGGTTCTTCGCGGCCAGCCAAAGCCAGTGGATTTGGTGCGGGTACGAACTGGGGACGGCCGAGTGCGCCTCTACCTGGGCGGAGGTGGGTTGGGGATAGACGCGGAAGCAGCGCGACTTGCAAGCGGAGCGTTTCGCCGATTGCCCGGCAGGTCGCGCTATGTTGCGTCAGCACTGCGGGCATTCTCGACACACTGCGCTATCGGAGTGAGAGCGGAATTTCCGTTGAGCGGCTTGGCGCCGATCGAAAGCAAATGTCTGCTGGCTGCCGTGCTAAACACGCCGACCTACGGTGCCGGTATTAGGCTTGCGCCCGGGGCCCGCTTGGACGACGGCTGGCTCGATGCGGTGATGGTGGAAAATCTTAGTGCTTTCGAAGTCTTGGGGATATTGCCAGGACTCTTGAGTAGCGGAGAGCTTCGAACCCCGCACGTAAAACGACTCCGTGTTCAGGCTGTAAGATTCACCACGGACCGGCCCTCGATGTTTCACGGAGATGGCGAGATTTTGGGTCCGACGCCGGTCGAAATTGAGATCGTGCCGCAGGCGGTGCGAGTCCTTGCGCCAGTACAGATTTGATTTCGAATGACACGTTGCGCCGAAGATTCTCAGGGCGTTTCTTTGTGAAGAACCTTGCGTCGGATATCCGGCCAGAATTCCTTGAGTTCGTTCGAGAGACCGTCCCAAAGGATCAGAAACCCAAACGAGGAGGCGTTTCGGGCCGCCGTGCGGTCTTCGGGGGGATGATAGGCATTGGAGATTGCGGCGGCCACGGCATTGCCTAGCGACTCTGAGATATTGAAGCGATCATCGCCTCGATCCGTGCGGGCGACGAAGAGGCGGTTGACCGCATGATAGGCTCGGTGCACGAATCTGCCTTTTCCCAGTTGATAGTAGCGAGGATCCTCATGCAGCAAACTCGGGAAAATAGCCGTGGTCATATACGTGCCGATGCTGTTGTCCGCGAAGGATTCCCCATAGCGCTTTCCGTAGGCTGCCCAGCCCTGTCCCCACGATTGAGGATCATTTTTGGCTTGCGCGATGGCGGCAAGAGCGCCGTTGAACGGATAGGCAGACCAGTCGAAGACACCCGCGGTGGCAAGCCGGAATTTTTGGCCGGTGGTGAGTGGTGGAAGGGTCTGGGCGGTTTCGACGGTCCCATAGTTGGGGAGGACTTCGAAAATGCGATCGTTTACGGTTCCCGTTTCCTTTTCGAGCTTGCTCTTCCCAATTTGATCATCAGGCGTCTTTCTATTCTGGTCATCCTTCGCATCCTTGGGCTTAGCTGGCTGTGACTCGGCCGGAGCGGGCGCTGGTGGCGGCGGTTGCGGCTGCTGCGCAAGCGCCGATGGAGCTAGAAAAGCTAAGACAATCAAGATTCGTAAGAACAAATGGTTCGGCCTCCCAATATCGCTAATTGCTCAGAACTCAGATTCTCTCCTGAGAGAACGGACTTGCGAAAAATGGGCTGACCGAGGTTCGAGAAAACCATGCTCTTGACTTAGAATCCCCACCATCCGAAATGGTTTTATCGGGAATTCGTCCATTTAAGCGGACCATTCACTCTTCCGCAGACGGTTATTTGCTCTAGAGCAACCGCACTCGCCGGGACTTTCTGGCCAGGTAAAGCGTCGCCATTTATCGCACCGAAAGACCCGCTTCGGATCCGATGTGGTCAATCTTTCTTCTTTTCAATTTTCAGATTCAATGAGATGTCCTTGCGGCTGTCAAAACTCGAAATCGTGTGGGTAGACGATTTGGTGCCCTCTTTTTCGGCGTGGATTTCGTAGTCGGCGTTGGGATCGAGACCGCTGAAGCGGTACTTGCCCGTAGTGTCCGTGTAGGAGCTGCGCACGACGTTGGTTCGAGTGTTTTTGAGAAAAACCACGCTTTCCGACACTAGATTTTCAGACTTGTCCTGGACAATTCCGTGAACGGTACGAAGCTGGGCTTCACGCTTGGCGTCTTGCGCAACAGCGGTAACGCATGCCAGCGTCAGAATTGCAGCCATAAAAAGTAATCGTTTTGGTGCATTCATTTCTTCTCACCCCCTGCAGATTCCATACGAAACACTATACGTGCTTCGCTGACGCCTGTCTTGGCATCCAGCGCGCGCGTTTGATCCGCGAATCCTTTGGCATGGATTACCATTTCATAGTCCGAACCTTGGGGCACGCGAACGGCAAACTCGCCCCGTGAATTTGTGTAGCTATCCCAGCGGTATTTTTTTTCGGTGCTGCGCCGAACGCGGAGTTCCACGCCGGGAAACGCATATCCGTTGGGATCGAATATCGTCCCGATGATCAAAAAATCGTTGGCGTGGCTGTACTTCTGTTTCTGCGGCTTCTCCGGAGCGGGCGCCTGACTAGCAGGAAGCGGTTGCTGCGGAGGTGGGGACGGCGGCTCCTGTGCACGGAGCAATACCGGGGCAAAGCAGATAAACAGCGATGTCGTTCCCACAGAGACAACCCACCGGGGACTCTTCATAAGTCCACTCCTGCCAAATTAGATGCCTGGGCTGAGGACTAGGGATGCTGGACGGGCCGGCCGGCGCCGGTTACTCCTCGTCCTCTTCTTCTTCGTCGTCATCTTCCTCATCGTCTTTGAGGAGGTCGCCGTTTTCCGCGGCTTCTTCTTCCTCATCATCATCTTCTTCATCGAGGTCATCGGAGATAAGGTTCAGATGCACGGGATGCGTCTGTGATACCTCGAGCTCGGATTCGCACTCGGGACAACTCAAAATTTCGCCTTCTTCGACTTCGTCTTCGTCCACGTCAATTTCGGTGGAACATTCAGGGCAGCGGATCACGGCTCCATCCTCCGTAGAAATGTTCGCAGGGCGGGGGCCCCCACAGATTGCGCCGCCGCCTTCATGGCGTATTATATACCGCGCTGCCCTAAGTCAACCTGAATGCGCGGCGGGGCTGCTTCGATTGTAAACCGAGCCAGGGCAGAACTCCTAAAGTGACCTCCTCCCGCGAATATCCCGAGCGTCCGGTAGTCGGTGTTGGCGGCGTGATCATTGACGATCGGCGGGCGCTGCTGATCCGGCGGGGCAGCGAACCTCTCCGCGGCGAGTGGTCCATTCCAGGAGGGACGCTGGAGCTCGGCGAGTCGCTCGAGGAAGGCGTAGCGCGTGAGCTGCTTGAAGAAACCGGCCTCGTTGTGCGCGTGCTTGAGCTTATTGAAGTGTTTGACCGGATCTTTCCGGAGGACGGCATGCCGCTTGCGGGCGCGAAACTTCATCCTCGTTTTCACTTCGTGATTGTGGATTATTTGTGCGAGCGGATTGGGGGAGAGCCGCGCGCTGGAAGCGATGTGACGGACGTAGCGTTTGCAAGCGAAGATGAGCTCAGTCAATACCATCTGACCGAAACCGCGACTCGCGTGCTAAAGAGAGCTTTTGCCATGGCGCTTACGCGGGGTTCGGTGCGCTGATCTAAGCGCCAAGCTGTCCGCCAGCCCGCGAGCGGCGGCAGTTCTCATCAAGGCGCTTTGGCAATCTCAATGCTTCCATTTGAATCGGTTAGCTGCAGCTGGCAGCCTCCCGCCCCGATCGTCCCGTTCAGCGAGTCTCCGCCAATGTTACCCGTCGTGGTGAGCGGCAGCTCAGAAGAAATTCTTCCGAAAGAGGTGCGCGCTGCAATGTGGTAGCCCAAGCCGTCCGGGATGCGAACGTGGATGGACGAGAAGGAGGTCTTGAGAGAGATATCGCGGCAGCCGCTGGCAGGACGAAGGGCCGTCACAGAGATTCCTCCATTCTGATTGTCCACTCGGATGCGTCCGCCTACGGACTCGAGCGTTACGCCGGAGAAAGAAGTGGTCACCGAGGCCTCACCTTTTACATTACGCGCGGTGACCGAGCCGTTGCTGTCCTCGGCTGTGAAGTTGCCGTTGACGCGTTCGGCATCGATGCTGCCAAAGCTGGTTTTCGCGTAAGCGTCTGCCCCGATGTCGGTAAGTGAGATGGCTCCATTCCCCGTGACGGCGCGGATCCCTTTCGGAATGTTTGTCGCTTCAATGGCCCCAAACGAGGACTTGAGCGTGACACTCCCTCGGATGTCGCGCACGGTGATTTTGCCGTTGGATGTTTCCGCGTCCAGACTGCCATTAACATTCTCCAGGTCGATGTTGCCGAAGGAATCGCGGATGGTCACGGAACTTCCCGCAAGTGAGTTTGCGTTGACCCGCCCGTTGTTCGTCGTGCAGTTTATGCGGCCCTTGACGTCGGTGAATGTAACGTTTCCGAAGCTGTCGCTGACGTCTAACGCGCCGCCGATTGTGGAAATATCTACGTTGCCGTTATTGTCGTGGACCGACAAATCGCCGCGGATGTTGCGGGCGTTCACGTTTCCAAACGAAGTCGTGACGTTCGCTGAACCGGCCTCGGAGACAGTGACCGCTCCATTTCCGCCGGTGATCGTGGCGGCGCCCTGAATGTTCAGCACGGTGATGCTGCCGAACCGGTCTTGCACTTCGAGAGTGCCTTTCACATCAGAAACCTGCACGGAGCTGTTCTTGTCGTTGATGATGGCGTTGCCCGCGGCGCCGGAGAGTTCGATGCTCCCGAAAGAGTTGTTCAAACGCGCCGGCCCTGCATCGCGCACGACGAGCGAACCATAGCCGTTCTCGACTTCCACCGCACCGTGGACGCGGTCGACGTTGACGCCTCCATAACTGTTGCGGATATTGAGCACGGCATCCGTCGGCACTGCGATGTCGTAATTTACGGACCAGGAGGAATGTTTGCTGGTATGAAACCACCGGTTTTCCTCGGGCGGATAAATCGTGCGAATGCTGACGCCCTCCCCGGTCTGCTGCACTTCAATCTGGATTTTTTGCGCGAAGGACTCCGCTTCCTCATGTGAACTAGCCTGAACACGGATGACGGCGGAGATTTTGACTTCATGGCCGGATTCGCCGTGTACCTTGACCTCTCCGAATTTGTGTTCGACGCGAACGGACTGGCCCGCGCTCAATGTCAAAGTCTTTTCAAAATTGCGCGTGACCTCATCCTGCGGCCAGTTTCCAGAGGCCCATGCAGGAAATGACGTAAGCAGAAGGACGACCGCAATCCCGCCGGCCAGGCGCGCGCCGCGTAAACGCTCTCGATTCCTATTCGGCAAAAACAACTTCATCGCTTTTCCTCCAAAATGTCTTGCAGCGTTTGCTGCTTCTCCTGGTACATCGCCAGCAGTTCCTGGCGAAGATGCGCATTCGACGGATTCATCCCGGTCTGCGCGCGAAGATCGTTGATGGCGCTATCCAGCACGAGCAGCTTCTCGCGGTAGCTCGCTTGCAAAGGTGTCGCCGGGTTTTCGAGTTGCGTCTTGGCGTCCGCAGCCAGCTTGTCGATCGCCTGCTCGTAAGCGGCCTGGGCGCGTTCTACCTCGGCAAGCGCCGGACTCTTCAGAAGCGACTGGTCGCGGTCGCCACCAGGCCCACGACCGGCGCGATGCAGATAAACCCAGCCAGTCGAAACCGTCAAGATCAGCACCATGGCAGCAACGGCTGCGGTTTGCCATCCGAGAGAGAGACCGAATCCGAGAGTGAGCCAGCCCCATCGCTCCGCGCGATGCTTCTTGACGGCAGCTTCCGCCGTGAGTGCTCGCTCGATGCGGGGCCACAGCGAAGGCGCATCAGAGTAGTCGCGCAGTTCCTTCGCCGCGACGCTCACAGCCTTCCAAGCGCGGAGTTCCTCGGCGCAGACGGCGCAGTTCGCGCTGTGCGCTTCGAGAGCAGCCCATTCGGCGGGCGTGCCATCCTCAAAAATTCTGTCGCGATCTTCACATTTGATGTTCATCGTCGTTTACCGTGGTCCGGCAGCGCTGTTGCCGCGCGGCGGCTCAAGCACCTGGCGAAGATTTCGCTTCGCCTGAAAAAGAGTGTTTTTCGAAGCCGTCTCCGTAATTTCCAGCATCCCGGCGATTTCCGCGTGATGGAAGCCTTCGACTTCGTACAACAAAAAAACGTCGCGCTGATGTTTCGTTAGACCGGCCAGCGCCCGTTCCAGCGCCATGCGCAGCGAAGGATGCGCTCCAGGTGCGCGTGGCTCCAGCCCCGGCGACTCTTCCGTGTCGTGATTCGCCACTTCCTTTTTGCGCACCCGGCTGCGCCGCGCATCGTAGCAAGTGTTGATGAGAATCCGGTACGTCCAGGTGACAAAGCTGGATTGCCCACGAAAGCCGGTTATGCTTCGCTGCACTTTCAAAAATGTTTCCTGCACCGCGTCTTCCGCGTCGATCGGACTCCCCAGCAGATTGCGCGCCACGTTCTTCATGCGCCGGCCGTGCAGCTCATAGAGGCGTTCGTATCCGCCCAGATCGCCGGCCCGGCAGCGCTCCGCCAGCTCGGCATCCTCGGCAGCGGCCGCAGTCGTAGCAGCAGGCGCCACAGTCTGGCTCGGGCGGCCTGGTAGGTCTTCGGAAGGTTCCACTCGCATCTCCCGTTCGCGCGGCACGGAAGAGAGTCTAGCCTCCCAGGGCAGCGCAAGTCCCATTGTTCCCATTCTTTGCTCCTGGGATATAGACGCCGGAGAAGCCCAAAACGTCTGGGGTAAAGAGCGGCAACGGCCCGGCGTGGAGCCTCCGCTCGGAACTGCCAACGGATTGATTAGACAGGTTTAGTCGGCACAAAACAGCGCTGAGGGGCAGACCCAAAGACGGGTTCCGCCATTTTTCAGCTTGCAAGGCTGATTATCCGGCGATCGCGTCGGGCAGGGCTCCACGGGTTCGCTCGCGTCTGCCGAATTCCTGCACGGCGGATTCGAGGTCGGCCGCATTGAAATCGGGCCAGCGTTTCGGCAAAAAAACGAACTCGGCGAAGGCGCACTCCCACAGTAGAAAATCGGAAAGGCGCTGCTCGCCTCCCGTTCGGATGAGCAAGTCGACCTCCGTCGAGCCGCCGCGAAGAACTTCGGCGAGGACGTTCGAAAAGGATTCGGGCGAGAGTTCGGTTACTTTATAAAACCGGCATGCGGCGTGGTAGATCGCTTCGCGGGCGGAGTAATCGATCGCGAGGCGAAGATGAAGCCGTGTGCCGCTTGCCGTGGCAGCTTCGGAATCCGTTATGGCCTGGCGCAGGGTGGCGGGAATGCGGTCGCGGCGCCCGATGATGCTTAGGCGCACGCCTTCCTCGATACAGTGCGATGTTTCTATCAGCAGGTATTCGTGTAAAAGGCGAAGGATGGCATTCACCTCCGCTGCCGGGCGCTTCCAATTGGCGGAAGAGAGAGCAAAGAGAGTCAAGGTGTGGATTCCGAGGCGGGGCGCTGCTTCGATGATACGGCGGGCGGATTCGGCGCCCGCGCGGTGGCCGGCGGAGCGAGGCAATCCGCGCGAAGTGGCCCAGCGCCCGTTTCCGTCGGAGATGATGGCGACGTGCAGGCCGGGGGCTAGCCGCAACTTGGTCTTTGTTGTCATGATGTGCTGCGTGGTCAGATGCTGCATGTTTTCTACTTCTTTCTCCGCCGCCGGAAAATCGTCACAAACTACTTTTCAGGGCAAAGCATTTGAGCAAAAAATTTTGGCGCCCTCAGCCCTCACGCGTCGCGCGAATCAGCGCTTCCATGTGGTTCAGGTAGCGCTCCAGCGCGCGCCTCCCCGCCGCCGCCAGACGATACTCCGTCTTCGGCAGCCGGCCATCAAAGGATTTCGAACAAACGATGTAATCCGCTTCCTCTAGTTTGCGGGCGTGAACACTCAGGTTGCCATCGGTGGTTTTAAGGAGGGCCTTGAGCTCGTTGAACGTCAGCGAGCGGTTTACGGCCAGTGCACTCACAATTCCGAGACGAATGCGCTCGTGGATCAGCCGATCGAGATCTGGGGAGACGGCTTCGCGGGATCCGCGGACAGCAGCCAGCGATGCATCACGCTCGCGCATGCGCTGCAGCCGTTCCTGATGAGCTGTCGATGACTTCGCCATAAGCTTGTCTTCAGCCGCCGTGATGCCGGGCAATCCAAATTCCGAAGCCGATCTGCAAGACTCCAAAGCCCGCGGCCATAAAGGCGTCTCCCCACGCAGCGGGCACAAAAAGCGCAGCCGCGCCAAGGCTCATCAGACAAAAACCCATGACCGGGACGATGCGCACGGAAAAAGCACCACCGGTGACGATCGCCGTTCCATAAAGAAGCAGCCAAACGCCCGGTAACGCGGCCAGAGCACCTGCTGTGAAAAGTGCAAACGTCAACAAGCCGCCCACGATGATCGGCGGAGCAAAACTGAACAGAAATTTCCGGCCCGGTCCGGAGAAAAGTGTTGAATTCGCCCGGTGGGCTTTGGTGGCGGCCGCAGGTGCCGCGATTGCGACGGCAACAAAGGCTTCCACCAGCCAAACAGCGAGCCAGGCGCGGGGCGAAGACTGGCGCGCGGCCAGGAAAGAAGCGGCTAATGCGGTAATGCCCATGGCCACGCCGCCCCAGCCGGGCACGGCGGTAAACTCGGCCGCGCTCTCCATGGTTTCGCGAATGTACTTGAGATGATCGGCGGCGCGCGCGTCTATCGGGATGGGCTCGCGCTTGTTGGAGCGGAGGGGTCCAGCGGCTAGCATGTCACCAGGCTAGCTGAAAAACGGGGCTCTGTCAAGTACTTTATATCACAAAGTTAACCGCCGGATTGCGCCTCAAGCGGCCTCGGATAGCGGCCCCGGATCGAGTTCCAGCGAATCGTGAACACATCGAGAAACATGTGAATGCTATCGCGGAACATATTCACTTTCGTCGCCGGCGAGTGCCCCCACCGAACGGGAATTTCTATCGTACGGAGCCCGTGATGACGCGCCAGATAGAGCAATTCCGGATCGAACCCGAACCGCTCGATACGCTGCTGCTCGAAAAGGATTTGGCAGCGTTCGCGGCGGAAGGCCTTGAAGCCGCACTGCGTGTCCACAAACGGCAGGCGAAGGATTGCCCGCACGATGGCGTTGAAGATGATGCCGGCGAACTCCCGGAAAGGCGACTCATGCACGGTGATGAGCTTGCGGTCGAGAGCGCGTGAGCCGATGGCCACGTCGTAGGTCACCAGGGCGTCGAGAAGTTTTGGCGCTTCCTCGATCGGCGCGGAGAGATCGGCATCGGTGAAGAGCACGTTTCGGCCGCGGGCTTCCTGCATCCCATGACGAACGCTGAAGCCCTTCCCGCGATTCACACCGTTGGAAATGACGCGAAGATTTGGAAGCGTCTTTCGAAAGGACTCCGCAACCTCGGCGGTCCGGTCGTTCGAGCCGTCATCGACCACGAGAATTTCCGTTTCTGCTCCCAGGGTTGGAAGGAAAGCTCTGATGTGCTCGAGAGATGCGGGCAGGCGGAGCTCTTCGTTATACGACGGAATAATGATGGAAAGCTCGGGCGCCGGTGCGCTCATCGCGCGGGCGGCTCCTTCCATCCGTGATAGCCAATAAGGGGAACGAAACGGCAGGCTTCCATAGTGCGCGTCTCGAAGGAATTGCCGTGGCGCTCGATGTGGAGCAATTCTTGATTGTCAGCGTCTCCCACCGGCAAGATCAGCCGGCCACCCTCCGCGAGCTGCGCACGAAGCGGCTCCGGGACCGCGGGCGCTGCGGCGGCAACGAGTATTGCGTCAAACGGAGAAAGTTCCGGCAGCCCCAGAGTGCCGTCGCCGCAGTGAACATGCACATTTTCAAATCCGAGACGGTCCAGCCTGGCCGTGGCCGAGGAAGCCAGCTCGGAGCGGGACTCGACGGTAAAAACGATTTTCGCCAAGTGCGAGAGGATCGCAGCTTGGTAACCGCACCCCGTCCCGATTTCCAAAACGCGTTCGCTGCCTGTGAGATGTAGGGCAGCGGTCATCGCGGCGACGATATAAGGCTGCGAAATGGTTTGGCCCTCACCGATGGGCAGCGGCGCGTCTTCGTACGCCCGCTGGCGAAACTCCCGGGGCACGAACTCTTCGCGCCGCACAGCAGCCATCGCTCCAAGCACTCCGGAATCATGGACGCCACGCCGGCGCAATTGCTTTTCGATCATTTCTGCGCACTGCACGGCAAACTCGTCCCCGCCGGAACCCTTCGATGGCAATTCGTTAGCCGCATGACCGCGAAACAGTTTCACCTTAGTCGTCCCATTCCCTCATCTCCAATAAATGTACATTTCAATTCATCAAGCATGCGATAGCGCAACCGCATGTTTTTCCCAAGCTCGTGTTTCGAGAATATCCGCGATTTGCGCAATCGCCAGGTCGCACTCTTCTTCGCGATTGTAAAAATGCGGCGAAAGTCTGACGCCAGCTTTGGGACGGTAATCCACGAGAACCTCTCGCGCGAGCAACTCGCGGCATACCTCGGCGGCGTGCGGGCAGTCTACGGAGACGGTGCCCGCGCGCTCCGCCGGACTCTCCGGCGTGTTGACGCGCCATCCATGCGCCTTCGCGGCCTCGAACAGACGCGCAGTCATGCGCATGGATTTTTGGCGAATCGCGCCAATCCCGGCTTCGTTAACTATGTCGAGCCCCGGCTGGCACGCATAGAGCGCGGGAATGTGCGGCGTGCCATTCAAATAGCGGAAAGAATCCTCGCGGGCGTCGATGGCGCCAGTCTCAAATGCAAAGGGGCGCTGGTGCGCAAGCCAGCCCGCGATCGCGGGCTGCAGTTTCAGGCGCAAATCTTCCCGCACGTAAAGATAACCGACGCCCGGCCCGCCGCAGAGCCACTTGAGCACACCACCACAAGCAAAATCCGCACCGAGACCACGCACATCGGTGGGAATCGTCCCGGCAGCCTGGAAGAGATCGAGGATGACGTGCGCCCCAACGCGATGCGCCTTCTCGATGATCGCTCGAGCATCCACTATGTAGGCGCTTCGGAATAGCACCTGTGAAATCGGCACGAGCAGCGTTGTTTCATCAATGGAGTCAAGAAATTTGCCAAGGTCGAATCGCACCGAATCCCCGCTCGGAACGAGGTCGATTCGTGCGCCGTTACGGCGCTGCTCATGGTAGAAATACTGAATCGACGGAAACTCCAGGTCCGTCAGCACTACCTTGTTCCGCGGCCCGCGAAAATCAAAACACGAGCTGATTACCGCCTGAATCAAGGTCACATTCTGATGCAGCGAAATTTCGCCCCGTCCCGCTCCAATCAACGAAGCGATCTTGTCGCCCACGTTGACGGCCATCTCCCACCAGCCTTCTTCCCATGCGCGCACCCCGCGACCGCCCCACGCATCGGCGTAAGAGCGCATTTCGTCGTACACGCCGCGAGGCATGGCCCCCAGCGAATTGCTGATCATATAAGTCGTGCGTTCAAGGATGGGGAATTCGCCGCGCCACTTCAGCAGTTCATCCATCTTGCAAAGCTCCATCGGAAAACTTCTGGGAACGGACTTTCCTCCACACAAGGTAGCATAGCGAAATGAACACAAGCCAGGGAACTCCCGCTTCGAGCGTGATGCGAAGTCCAGGGACCCACCACGTCGAAATGAGCACTGCAGTAAGCCCCGTGAGTCCGAACGCAGAACTCCAGGGCCCGCGCGGAGCAAGCCGCAACGGCGGTTTAGCCCATTTCGCGGTTCGGCGCCGAAACAAAAGATGCGTAACAAAAATCATTTGCCAGACAAAAATGCCGCCCAGGACCGCTGCCCCCAGCATGTAAACATACGCCTTCGCATGGAACCAATGATCTACAAGAAGGGCTCCGAACATTCCAATGCTGGAGACCAGCAATGCCGCCGCCGGTGTTCCGCGTCCGCTTAAGCGCCCCAGTCGAGCCGGCGCATACCCGCCGCGCGCCAACGAAAAAAGCATCCGCGACATCAGATACAAATTGCAATTGACACTGGAAAGCGCCGCGGTAAGCACCACGAAATTCATTACTCCCGCAGCCGCGGGAATGCCCACAATTTCGAACACACGCACAAACGGGCTTTCGCCTAGCCCGACCTCGTTCCACGGCACGATTCCGACAACGATCGCCAGACCTCCCACATAAAAAAGCGCCATTCGCCCAAGCGTCCACCGCAATGCCTTGGGCAAGGCTATTGTCGGATCTTTCGCTTCGCCGGAAGTAACGGCCACGATCTCCACACCAAGAAAACTGAAGATCGCCATCGCGACGCCGAGCCCCACGCCTTGCCAGCCGTTCGGAAGAAACCCTCCATACCCGGTATAGTTTGCCGTCCCAATCCGAGGGAATCCGATTCCCAATAGCAAGGCAGCGCCGAGAACCAGAAACACGGTAATGGTAAGCACTTTGATCATCGCGAACCAATATTCAAATTCGCCAAAGCTCGCTACGCTGCGAGCATTGACGTAGACGAGCGCCGCCGAAAATCCTGCGATCCACATCCATGACGGCACGTTTGGGAACCAGTGTCGGCAATAAATCGACGCGGCCACGACCTCGCTGCCGGTCGCGATCACCTGTGCCAACCAGTAGGAATAGCGCATCGCAAATCCCGCCCAGGGATGCACGTACATCTCCGCGTACACGCCAAAGGATCCCGCGACGGGATGCGCCACGGTCATTTCGCCAAGCGCCCATATCAAACACAATGCAATGGCTCCGGCCGCCAAAAAACTGAAAATTACGCCCGGCCCCGCGAGCCGAACGGAAATGGCGCTGCCGAGGAACAGTCCCGTTCCTATCGCGCCGCCGATGGCGATCATGGAGAGCTGACGCGATGTTAGGTTGCGATGAAGACCAGCCTCTCGACCGAGGATTTCCGTGTGGTCGGCGGCGGCAGATTCCGTTGCACCCGAAGATCTTGTCTCCGCCATGGCGCGGCATGGTAGCAGAAAGCCCTATCTGCCGATATCAACGTCCCCTGAACGAACGGCCAGTTAAACGGGAGGCACGCCTGTACCCCGCACTTGGCGCGTCTTTCCGCATCCTTCTTTAAAATCCGAAGAGTGGCGGAAAGGCTGTGAAATCTCCGCTGCGGAGGAAATGAAGTCATGAAGGCCGTCTTAGCCCTAGTCATTATTTATGTGGGAACATTTTTTCTTGCGATCCAAGGCGCATCGCAAAATCCGGTCAGCGCCGCACGACAAAGCACGGCACCGGAGGATCAGGCAAACCCGGCGGAAGCGAAGCCCATCGATCCCGTCAAGGACGCGGACATTCGCTCACTGATGGAACTCATCGGCGCCCATGATCAGATCCAAGACGCCGTCAACAACTCCAGTGAGCAGTACCGGGAAAAGCTTCTCGCGACCGTCCCGAACAACGACAAGGGTCAGGCCTTTGTAACTTCATTTATCGAAAGCTATCAGAAGAAATTCGACGTCGGCCAGATGACCGAGCAGCTCGTCACCATTTACGACAAACACTACACGGACGATGAGATCAAGACCTTGCTACAGTTCTACGGCTCTCCTGTAGGGCAGAAGGTCGCCGCGGAAATGCCCAAGATCGCACACGAAATCCAAGCTGCCAGCCGCGCCACCGGCGCCAAGGCCGCGAAAGAGGCCCTCCAGGCACTGAAAGCGCAGAATCCGGAAATCGGCCAATCGGCGCGCCTGAACAACACCCCCCGCCGCTGGCAACCGGGCGCACGCGCGCAACAAGGCCAATCGCAGCAAGCGGCGCAACAACCCGATCCTCCACAATTCTAAAGATGGGGCGGCTTCGGCACCTCTACTGAAAGTGTTTTTTGAACTTGACGTCGATTCCAAACGTGCCGTTCTGGTCTCGCAACGCCACAATCGACACATTCCGGTTCAAGTTATATTCCACCTGAATGACCTGCTCTTGTGTGGACCCCACATTCGAAACATAAGTGATCGTTAGGTCTCGCGTAACCTGCTGCTCGACTGTGACCCGCGCGGCAGCGTTCTGCGAGGAGCTCGCTGAGCCCACTTCGGCCAGCCCGGGATCGACCCGGAACCTGGTGATGCCGAACAACCGTTCGACCCGCCCGCCCAATTGGCTCGAAACTGCTTCAGAGAGAATCGCTGAAGCTCCCGAGCTGGCGGTTTGGGAAGTGGCCGTCCCGCCGCCTCGAATGCTCGCTTCCGAGCTCGTTTGTCCCAGTGCCAACAGCGTGATGATGTCGTTCGCCGGCAGCGGCGGGTCGGAGCGATAAGCCAGCGTCAGCTTGCTCGCCGGCCCATTAAAATTCAGAGTGATCTCGTACTGCTGAATCGTGGTCGTGGCTTCCACGTTCAGCACCGGATCCAGCCGGAACGGATTGGCGAAGTTCATGTCGCCGCGCGTCACCTTGTATCTGTCTCCGTGGAACGTCATCTCGCCCGCCAGAATGTGGATATGCCCGAGGAGTATGGGGTGCTCCCAGGTGCCTCGTACGCGAAGGTTCGCTTCTGCTTCCAACTCGGCACCCGGCCATTCCATGCGTGCGTCCGGCGCGGATAGCGCCGAGATATCAAATTGCAGATTCCGCAAGAAGGTCGAACTCGTCGACGGCCCGGAAATGCCGCTTTTTGAAGATACGAGTACATTCGCAACCTCAAGGCCTTGCGACAGCGTCACCCGTTCAATCACTACTTTCCCCGAAAGCACTCCAGAAGTGGGCGTTCCCGCCAGTCGCAGCGAGCCTCCGACCAGCCAGCTCATTCCTTCGGGATATCGGATGCGCGCGCGATCCGTGCGCACAGTGATGTCGTACCGCAGCGGGCTTTCGATATAGTTGACGTTCCCGGTGAGGTGCATCGTGCCCCCGCCGGATTCGGCCGTAAGATTGTCAAAGAATAGCCGGGTCGCGTCAAAAACCAAATCGCCTGTGATGTTGCTCATCCCCGTCGGAAAATCTGCCACTCGCGCTGAGGCGTTTTCTATGTGCACTTTTCCAGTGATTCTCGGACGGTCAAAAGGCCCTTCGAAAGTCGCGTTGATTTGTGCAGGACCGTTCGCTTCCAAGACGGGCAGGAATCCCGTCAGCAGCCGCAGGTCCAGGGCGCCATTCAGTTTCAGACCGAGAGCGCCCCTTCCCGCAAACCGGACTCCGCCAACAATAGCAATGTTTGTATCGGTCCCTTTGAATGTGGCTTGATCGATTTCCAGACTTTCCTTCGACGTCCGCAGATGAATCGGTCCCACGTTTTCCAGCTGAACGTTGGCGTAATTTACCGCCAGCCGCGAAAACTTGGCGTCCATCACGATGTTCTCAGGATGTTTCAATTCGCCAGTCGCGGTGATGTCGCCGTCGGCCACGCCATGGCCGTTGAACTGCGTCAGATGCAAAGCGGTTATCAAAAAGGGATTTAGATCGATGTTGGCAATCGAAACTTTTCCATTCAAAGGATAAGGATCGGCCAATCCCAGCGTCACCTCTCCGGATATTCCCCCCGTGGTCATCGCCGACCCGAGCTCCAGCTTCGCCGTACGTCCGTCGCAACTGAGACCCCCATCGAAGCTTCCGATCACATCCTTTCCAATCCGAAAATCCACCACGCGGAATGTCCCTTCACCCTCGAGCGCCGAAAGCGGCCCGTTGGCCTTTACGCGAAACGTAACCAATCCCCCCACCGGCAGCCTCACCGACTGCAACTTCTCAATGTCTTCCAGTGGGAGCGATGCTCCCACGAGATCCACCGTCACTTTCTGATCCACAAACCGGTAGCCCGCCGTTCCCGTGACGATGCCCGCGCCCCGGCCGCTCTCCTTTCCCGGTGCGAACACGCGTAACTCTGCGTCCGCGATACGTACTTCGTCCGGCGAGAGATTCAGCTGGCCCCGCAATCGATTGAAGGACACGCCATAGACACTTCCTTCGGCGAGATCGAAAAGCCCCGTGATGCCGGGCACCGCGCGCGTTCCGTGTCCATGCAACTGCCCACTGAGCACTCCTTTGACCGGATAGGACCACCCAAAGAACTTCTGGATGGTCTCGACCGAGGCTTTATCGAAGTTGACGTCCGCCGTCCACTCGTTCTTCGGCAGAAAACTCCAGTCTGTCAAACCCAGGGTTCCCTCGATCTCCGTATCCATCGCGCCGAACCGCAATTTGCCTCTGGCGATTGCGAATTCCGTGGGCGAATAACTTAAGTCGCCTTCGAGGGAATCCAAAGAAGTGCCGTTGTAGCGGACGCGCTCTCCGCGAACGTGCCCGCTAAACGTCGTCTGGCTACCGGGCTCGGTGATCTTGCCGTCCCATTGCACGCTCCCAGAGATTTCTTTGGTTGCGTCCAGGGAACCTCGCTTCGCGCCGCGAATCGCATCGATGAAATCCTTGTAAGATTCCAGAGCGCCCGTCTCGAAATGCACATCCAGAGAAGTATTGCGCGGCGCCAGTAAGCCCGTAATCGTGCCCTTCGACGACGGTGTTTCGAACTCCCCCTCGCTAATCGCGAAAACCGCGGTATCGTAGCGGTAGTGGATTTGCCAACTCGCCGTGACCGGCACGTGGCCCGCCGCCAAAACATCCACTGGCGACCAATCTATCTTCCCGCCAATCTCAAAGTGTTCAAATGCATTGCTCCACGTCTCGATCGTGTCGCCGCTCAGAAGCGCATCCCATTCCAGCTCGTCGATCGGAAAACCCGGATGCTCGATCGCCGGAAACACCCTCGCCAGGTGCATGTCCTGCGTGTGCGTAACCGCGCGGAACTGCACACCTGCAAAACGCAGAGTCACTTTTCCTTTCACGGTTCCGCCAAAACCTTCCGCCACGAAATCCGGCGCGACAATCCCGTCATTGTCGATGCTGTAGCTCGCGTGGCTCGCAAGTCCGGCGGTATGAAAAATGTCGTAACTCAGCTGAATGTCGCGTCCGGCGAAGCTGCCCGTCCCTCGGTATTGGCCGTCCGCCAACGTCCCCGCTCCGCGCACATCGACGTGCCCGGTCGGCACCTGCGGCGCAAGAAACGTCTCGCGGAAGTCGAGCAGTTCGACCCACCCCCGGTAACGGAAACTCCATTTCGGTTTTGCGAAGTCGGTCATTTCCGCCTGGGCATCAAGGCGAGACCTTCCGGCGCTCAACACCCCTTGCTCCAATGTAAATCCGTCACGCCAAATCGTAAATTTCGCCGAGAGATTTGCAGGCACGGGCGCCATTCTCTGCGCGCTGAATCGTATGCTCTGCCATTCCAGATTCCCGAGATACAACGGATGCTCCGGTGTCCCGCCGGCGTCCAAAACCAGGCTCATCTCGCCGCCTTCGACCGCCAGAGGCACTTTCAGTTCGTTGTACAGCAACCATCCGTTTTCGATGTTCACCCGGCGTACCTGCAGATCGAAAAGCGACTCCTCGAGCGACTGATTCGAACCATTCGCTCCCGGCGGAGCCGGCACGTTTGTCGATCCGTCCTTTGCCACCCGGATGTGCACCTCCGGCGCCTTCAAAGCCAATTCGCTAAGCGATACCTTTCGTCCCCAAAAGGAATCGATCTCGAGCTTGGCTACCACCTCCTCGGCCGAAAACAAGGGATAGGTGCCCGCAGGCTCGTGTCCGTGAATCACCAATCCCTTTAGCGTGGCTCGCATCGAAAGCCACTGGATCGAAATCGCCCGCAATTCCACCCGGCCGCCCGTCGTCTTCTCTATTCGGTGCACGATCCACCGCTCGAGGATAGGATTTCCCGCGCCGCTAGCGAAGAAACCAATGACGCACAAAATTCCAATCACCGTCAGCACCCACGGTGTATGGATCACCCAGTTCCAGATCGGGTGGCGCTTGCGGACCTTCACTTCGGCCCTTCTTCCAAATACTTTTGAACACGCAACCGGTCGCGGCTTTCCTTCAGCCAGCGATCCGCCTGTTCGGTGATGTCGCTTTGCACCAGGGCATCCTGGATGATGTCCCGTGAGGCATCCAGCGTTGGCGGTTCCTGCCCGCGTGCCTTCGCTCTCGGCACAACGGCATTCTGGTAGAAATCCTCGATAGCCTTTTCATCGATCTGAACTGACGGCCGAAACCTCGAATCGAGGTAGTTGCTCAGGTACAGCTGGGCGGCCACAATCCTTCGCACTTCCCTGTCATTCAGGCCGCTCTGCTTCTTCCGCGCTTCATATTCCTCGGCGGAGCTGAAGGACTTCACCACTCGTGAAACTTCGCGGTCGACTTCCTCGTCTTTCGGCTCGGGAAAACGCGAGAGCTGAGCTTCCGACCGTACGATCCACTGATCGATTAGCCGGTCTAAAATCGCGCTGTCGCTTTCCGATTTCCCATCCAACATCTCCTGGTACTCCTTCAGCTCCCGCACGTCGCTCAGCAAAATGACGTCGTTCTCGACCCGCGCCACGATGCGATCCACAACTTCCTGCGCCCTCAAAAACGCAGCCGCTGCCAAAATAAGTAACAAGGAGCAGCACCCGAAAATGGATCCGCGGCGCATTAAAAAATCGACCCCAAATTAAAGAAGATCTGCAACCGCGGAAGCTGCGCTCCCTTCAGGCAAAGCGGATTCGTCGGCGTGCTGCTCCCGATAGGGACGCAGGGCAGTACGAAGAACGGGCGGTTGATCTGGTAACCCAAATCCACTCGAATCGGTCCTACTGGAGTCGCATAGCGAATCCCGAACCCCACGGTATGCGCGAAATAATTCAGCTCGTTCGTGCAGTTGTAGACGCACAGCGTGGGATTTGTGACGCTGGGCGGTTGTGAGGGATCCTGCAGCTGGAAGATGGGCTTCGGTGAGTACGCCCGCAGCGTGATATGGTCGATCCGGCTATAAACATTTCCGCCGTCATAGAACAGCGCCCCGCCAAGCGCCGCCCCCACAAATGGCAATCGCATCGGAAAGCGAAACTCCTGGTTGAGCGCCAGCAGGGCTTGGCCGCCCACCGGAAATCCTGTGCACGGATCGCGAGGTCCTGCTTGATTCAGCGCAAATCCTCTCAGAGAAGTTCCTCCTCCCGCGAAGAACCGTTCCGGCAGGGGTATGATTTCCGGCTCCGGGCCGGGCGGCGGCGGCGCGGTGCACTGCGTCGCCGCAGGAGGCGGAAAAGTGAGTGACTCCGTATTCGCGAAGGGCTCGAGAATCCCGATCCGGATGGAACGTGCAAAGCTGAATCTCCGTTTGATCGGGTAATACGTCGAATTCTGAAAATAAAATCGCAGAAAGCTTGCGCTCGAGCCAATACTCGTGCTCGCCACGCTGAAATCCGCGCTGTTGAAGCTTCCTTTCGTGGCGTCCGCCGGATTGTCTCTCGCGTCTCGCAGCCACGTCACGCCAAACTCCGACACCAGAGTGGGCTGCTCGAACAGCGGTATCTCTTCCGGAGCAATGTGTGTATTTAAATCCGAGACCAGCACTTTGCGGAATGCATACCGGTACGAGATCGTGGTTCGCGAGGTAATCTGGTCCGTCAACTGCACCGACCCTTCGTAACGCATCGCGGTAAACGTGTTGATGTCCTGTGTTTTTTCCGTGTACGCCGTTGCCTGCGTGCTGTAGTGCGAACTTCCAAACGTGTTGGGGATGGAGTAGCCCAGCAGGGCCCGGTCTTCAATCGTGCTTCCGCGCAGCTTCAGCGAAAGCGAATCCGCGCGCCCCGTCAGATTGACCTTCGTTAACTCAAAAATCCCCCGCGGCGCAGCCTGCACCTCGCCGCCTGTCGGATTTGTGGTGCTCGCAAGGCGTTGCACTTCAAATCCTCCGCCGTATGCCATCGTGTATCGCTTGGCTTCCTCCACCAAAACCACGATGTCTTTGTCAGGGTCCGACCCATCCGGGTTCTGCGGTTCGATCGTCACTCGATTGAATATCCCCAGGTTGTACAAACGCCGCTGGGACTCCACGACGTCCCCTTCCCTCAACGGCTCTCCCTGCTTCACCCGGATTTCCCGCTGAATCACCTTTAGCCGCGTCCGGCTGTACCCGCTCAAAAGAATTCGCCGCACCCGCGTCTGCGGCCCTTCCGTGATGTGATAAACGAGCTTCACGGGCGCTGCCTGCGCCGCCTCCGGCTTCGCTTTCCTTTCCTTCTCTTCCACTCTTTTCTGGCTCTTTTCCTCTCCAGCCGCTTCTGTATCCTTCCCAGTCCCGCCCGTTTCTCGAGCAACCCGCTCCGCCGTCGACGTAAAAGTCGCCTCCGGGTATCCTTCATTGAAATACATGGCCAGAATATTGTCCCGGTCCGTCGTCACGTTGAAATCGGAATACGGCTGCCCGGGCGTCGAGCCAATGACCCCCAGCAACTCCTCTTCCTTGAACGCGTGGATTCCCTCGATGGCGATTGATGCGACGCGCGTCTGCTCGCCCTCCGAGATCGCAAATCGTACGTAAACGTCTCCCTCTTTTCCCTTGTAGTTGTCGAGGATCTGCCCGTCAATTTTCGCATCCAGAAAGCCGTTCGCGTCGTACAGCCCTCGCATCGAGTCCGCATCCGAATCAATCAGCCGCCGGCTGAATCGCCCCCGCGAACCGAATGCCGCACCGAAGACTTGCAGCCGGCTCCGCAGCAATTCCGTGCTGAAGTAATGATTCCCGCTGATTTCAATTCCCACCAGCCTGTGCCGGTCGCCCCGCTCTATGTGGTAGGTAATCACTTCTTCCGTGCCCTTCGATTTTTGCTCCTTGACCTCCACTTCCTTTGTTTCGGTCGTGTAATTCACTTGCGCGTCAAAGTATCCATCCCGCTCCAGCCGTTCGCGAATATTCCGCTTTCCTTCCTCTAAGAGGTCGGTATCCACGGCACCTTCTTGATAGACAGGGATCAGCCTTTTCAATTCGCCCTTGGAAAATTTTGCTCCCGTCACCGCCACGTCCACCTGCGGACCTTCGGTGACCTCGAGATCCAGGGTGATCGTATTCTTCGCCGCGTTGTATTCGCCTCGACGGACTGTTGCCCGCGCGCTGAGTCGCCCCTTTTTCACGAGAAATTTTCGGATCCGGCCGGTCCCGCGCTGTATGCGCGCGGTCGTTACCGACTGTCCCGGCTTCATCTTCATTCGCGAAAGAAGCTCCGCGTCGCGGTACTCAGTGCCGTTCTGAAGTCGCACGGATTCGACACGCGCCCGCGGCCCGGGATTTACATGCACCAAGATATCCATTTGATGGGTGGCCGGGTAGGGCACGTTCTTAGCCGAGACCTGCGCCGTATACAGGCCTTCTTCTTTCAACACATCGCGCAATCGGGCTAGCCCTTCCTCTACGTCTTCCTGTCGAAATGGCCGGCCCAGCGTAATTTGCATGGCCGCGGCAGCAGCTGCATCTGTCGGGGGTGGCGTCAGCCCTTCGATCAGCACCCTATTGAAGAAGAGACTCTCCCGAACCACGAAATCGAGCCGCACTCCGCTGCCGATGGGAGTTACAACAGCCTTCAAATCGGTGTATTCGCCCAGGCCGTACAAGGCGCGCAGGCTCTGCGCAACCTGGTCTCTATCGAGAGGTTTCCCGATTTCAACAGCAAGCCCCGAGGGTGATTCCGAGAGTACGCGCCCATCTTCGGTGACAATCCGCACCGCAACGACTGGAGCTTCCGCCCGAGGCGACTGGGCCTCTCCGTCGGCCTGTGCTTGTCCGTAGCTCCTCGCTGCCACTAACAGCAGCGCGAAGACGGCGACTCCCCTCAATCCTCTGCCCCATCTCAATTGCATGCCCACTATCGCTCAGACGAAGCGTAGCACAAGGGCGTTGCCCATCCCGCTATCTCTAGCGTTATGATGATGTAAGGGGGACGATGACCGCCGCCGCCCAACCAGGTCCGCGCTTGCACGACTCGCTCCAGGAAAAGTACTCGCGTCAGATGCTCTTTGCCGGCATCGGCAAGGAAGGCCAGCAGCGCCTCCTCGCCTCGAGCGCCGTCCTTGTAGGCTGCGGCGCGATAGGCGCGGCTGCCGCTGGCCTTCTCGTACGCGCGGGGGTGGGACGCGTCCGAATTCTCGACCGTGATTTCGTCGAGCCCTCTAATCTGCAGCGCCAGACTCTGTTTGATGAGGAAGACGCCCGCGCCGCTCTTCCCAAAGCCGTTGCCGCTCGGCGCAAGCTCCGTGCTATCAATGGAAGCGTCGCCATAGAGGGCTTGGTCTCTGATTTAAACCCTGACAATGCCGAGGAGTTGCTCACGGGCTTCGATCTCATCCTCGATGGCACCGACAATTTCGAGACTCGTTTCCTCATCAATGATTTTGCCGTCCATTCCGGTCGCCCCTGGATTTACGCCGCCGCCGTCGCCAGTTATGGCGTAACCATGACCGTCCGCCCCGGCCTGACTGCTTGTCTCGCTTGCCTGCTCGAATCCTCGACCAGCGGCCACGGCATCGAAGAAACCTGCGACACCGTTGGCGTCCTCGGCCCCATCGTCAATCTCATCGCCTCTCTCGAAGTCGCCGAAGCCCTCAAACTTCTCGCCGGCCGCGAAGAATCTCTTCACCATCGGCTCATCTCCTCGGATGTTTGGAGCGGCCACTTCCAGTCTGTCCGGGTAGCCCAGAACCCCGCCTGCCGCGCCTGCATCCGCCGCGAATTCTCTTATCTTCAGGGACAAGCTCAGCCTCACATCACTCTATGCGGCCGCGATTCCGTACAAATTCACGAGCGCGGCCGTACTCTCGATCTGGGGGCGTTGCAGGAGAGGCTGGCGGCCACCGTCTCCGATGTCCGCCACAACGAATTCTTACTTTGTTTTCGCGTCGACCCGTATCAAATGACCGTTTTCGCGGATGGCCGCGCCATTCTCAAAGGCACCAAAGATCCTGCACTAGCGCGTTCTCTGTACTCCCGCTACATCGGGTCCTGACTCCGTCGCTCTTTCGAGGGGATCTGCCCGGGACGGTCTCAGCGAGTCTGCCCGGTTCGCCCAAACGAACTCCGCATGTTTGCTCTGTCCAGGTTTTCCCGCAGGTTCATGAGCGTCAGAAACGTGCTCAGAATTCTCGCCTTTAGGTCATCGGTCAAGTGCAAGCCGCTGGTGGCCACGCGCGCCAATCGCTCGCCGCTTTCCGTGATAAATCGCATGATATCGCGCTGCCGTTCGTGCGGAGCGTTTCCGAGCGCCGTCTCGCGCCGCATCTCCGCGCAGCTTCCTTCAATCGATAGCGTGAAGTGCAAAACGCAAACCTGCTGCTCGGCGAGAGCTGGCGGCGAGTCGTTCTTGCATCCCGTAACTTTGCACGATATAGCCATGGAGCGCCGAATCTGGGGTCAACAAGAAAGGTAACCATTCCTGGCCCCGAAAATCCAGCCCCTATCCGCCAAAGGTTGCGAATCCTGCATAGCCTCTTCGCGCACCCCGTATCCCTCCCGCCAATCCCTGCCCGCGGCCGCCGGCGAAGAAATTGCTTGCTCGCATGCAAAAACGATTGTATAAAAATGCAGGAGGCTGTATATTTGTACGAGCGATGAGCGCCGGTAAAACATTTCGCCACGGTCAAATCCTGCGGCTGGTCAGTGGCCAGCCAATCGTCAGCCAGGAAGAGCTCCGCCGCCGCCTCGCCCAGCAAAAGATGCGCGTCACGCAGGCCACTCTTTCCCGCGACTTGCAGGAACTCCGCCTCGTCAAGACTCAGGAAGGATACAAGCCCGAAGCCGTTCTTCCCGAAGAGAACGGGAACGGTGCGCTCCCTCTTCCTCCGCTGGCGCGCGCGCTTCGCGAGTTTCTTCTGGATATTCGCCCCGCCGAGAATTTGCTCGTTTTGAAAACGCCACCGAGCGGCGCGCAACCTCTCGCAGCCGCCGTCGACGCCTCAAAATTTCCCGAAATCGCCGGCACTATCGCCGGGGATGACACTGTTCTCATCATCACCCCCAACAAGAAGACTCGAGATTCGCTCCAAAAAAAGATCGAAGCCCTGGTGAAATGAGAGACCCTCGTCAAATCGCCGTCGTTGGTGTCACCGGATACACCGGCCTTGAGCTGGCCGCGATACTCTTGCGCCATCCCGCGGTCGCCTCGGCTACGTTTTATGTGCGGGAAACGCGCGGCGCTCACTGCATCGCCGAACTCTTTCCGCAATTCCGCGGCTGGGGACAGGCTCCGCTCCGGCCTCTTTCTCTCGACTCGATCACTTCCTCGGCGGCGGGAACGGCTTTTCTCGCGACACCTCACGAAGTTTCCGCGGAACTGGCTCCCGCGCTTCTCGAAGCGGGCTTGCGCGTGATTGACCTGAGCGGCGCCTTCCGCTTTCGTGAGCCGGAAACATTTTCCTCCTGGTACAAGCTGCCGACGCCTCACGCCGGCTATCTCGGTGAAGCCGTCTACGGCCTTCCCGAGCTGTATTCGGAGGACATCAGAAAAGCGCGCCTCGTCGCCAATCCCGGCTGCTACGCCACCAGCGTTATCCTCGCCCTCCGCCCGCTTGCCGACGCCGGTTCGATAGCAGACGGCCAGAACGTCGTCTGCGATTGCAAATCCGGTGCCAGCGGCGCAGGCAAAGATCCGCGTCAGGATATGCAATTCGTCGAAGTCGACGAAAACTTCAAAGCTTACAATCTTTTCTCGCATCGCCACACGCCGGAAATTCTCGAGCACACTGGACTGGGCGAGTCGCAGCTAATTTTTTCGACGCACCTGCTGCCTCTCGCGCGCGGCATCCTTTCGACGGTTTACGTCACGCTCAGAGAGCAGCAATCGCCCGATGCCATCGAAGCCCTCTATCGCAAGTTTTATGCCGGACGCCCCATGGTCCGCATCTGGCCCGCGGGCACGCTGCCCGAATTGCAGCACGTCGCGCGCACCAATTTTTGTGACATCGGCTTTGTCCTGGACAAGTCTGGCCGGCGATTGATCGTCGTCTCCTGCCTCGACAATCTTGGCAAAGGCGCCGCAGGCCAGGCCGTTCAGAATTTCAACCATGTTTTGGGAATCGAGGAGAAAACCGCACTTCAATGAAAACCGTCATCAAGTTTGCTGGTGCTTTGCTAGAAGACGACGCCACGATGCGCTCGCTGGCGCGCCAAGTCGTGGCCCTTGCTAATGAAGGCCACGAGATACTCGTTGTCCACGGCGGCGGCCGCGCCTTCACCGAAGCGCTCAAGCGCATGGGTATTGAGAGCAAGTTTGTCTCCGGGCTCCGCGTCACCGACCGCGAGACGCGCGACGCCGCCGTCATGGTTTTCGCCGGGCTGCTGAACAAGCGCCTCGCCGCCGCTATCTCCGCCGAAGGCTATCCCGCAATTGGCGTCTCCGCTGCCGATGCCCAGTGTTTCCGCGCCGAGCCGATGTCGCACGGCGAGGTGGCCGGCAGCCTCGGCTTCGTTGGCTACCTCACCGGCCTGAACAACGTCTTCATTGAATCGCTCTGGCGCGAGCGCCTTATTCCAGTCGCTCCCTGCCTCGGCCTTGGCTCCGACAACGAGCTTTACAACATTAACGCCGACCACATGGCCGCTGCCTGCGCCGAGTTTCTCGAAGCCGACCAGTTGATCTATCTCACCGACGTTGCTGGCGTTCTTGACGGTGAAAAAGTTCTTTCCGCCATTACCTGCGAGGAGAGTGAGCGCCTGGTCCAATGCCGCGTCGTCTCCGGTGGAATGGTTTTGAAGCTCGAAGCCGCCAAGCGCGCCCTCGAAGGCGGCGTCCGCGAAGTGCGAATCGTCGGCGGTTCGGCGCCAGATGCGCTGCTTCTGGCCTCTCATTCGGCCGAACCAAGCGGGGAAGACCATGCTTCGGCAATCCCTGGCACTCGCGTTCTCCGTGAGCCTTTCCCAACCGCGCAGGCGGCTCTTTCGGCGGCGTGATGTCCAAACTCAGCGCAAAAAAGAGAGCTAATTCCGCTGCTCGACGGGTGAAGAAGGCCTCCCCTCGTCTATCGAACGCAAAATCCATTCTGCGTGATGCGAACCAATTTCTGATGCCCACGTACAAGCGCCAGCCCCTGGTCTTCACGCACGGACGCGGCTGCTACGTTTATGACTCGCGCGGCAAGAAGTACCTGGATTTTCTCGGCGGCATCGCCGTCAACGCTCTCGGTCACGCGCATCCTCGCATTGTCAAAGTCATCCGCCGCGAAGCCGCGCGCGCCATTCATCTCTCCAATCTCTTTCACAACTCGTTCCAGGGCCCGCTCGCCCGCAAACTTGCGCATTGGTCCGGCCTCGACCGCGTGTTTTTCTCGAATAGCGGCGCGGAGGCTGTCGAAGGCGCTCTCAAGTTGGCCCGGCTCCATGGCCGCACTTCCGCCGACGCGCCAGAGGCTCCCGCCCGTAAGTACCGCATATTGGCGCTCGAAAATTCCTTCCATGGCCGCACCTTTGGCGCCGTCAGTGTCACGGCCACGGAAAAATATCGCCTCCCCTTTGCTCCGCTCGTGCCAGGCGTCGAATTTGTCCGCTTCAACGACGCCGCCGATCTCGAAGCCAAATTCGACGACACCGTTTGCGCCATCCTCCTAGAAACCATTCAAGGCGAGGGTGGAATCTATCCCGTCAGCGAAGAATTCTGGAACCGCTCCCGAGCCCTGTCCACAAAGAACGGCGCGCTGCTCATCGCCGATGAGATTCAGTGTGGCTTGGGACGCACGGGCCGTTACTTCGCGTACCAGAAATTCTCCGAAAAGCCCGACGTCGTAGTCGTAGCCAAGCCGCTTGCCGCCGGCCTTCCCTTGGGCGCCGTCCTTACTTCGGAAGCCGTCGCCCAGCGCATTTCGCCCGGCTTACATGGCTCTACTTTCGGCGGCGGCCCGCTTGCTTGCGCCACTTCGCTCGAGTTTCTGAACATCGTGGAAGACGAAAAACTTCTGGAAAACATTCGCGCGCGCGGCGCCGAATTGCGCGAAGGCCTTTCCGGGCTGGCCGCGAAATTCCCTTTCATCCGTGAAATCCGCGGCGAAGGCTTGATGACCGGCGTCGAGCTCTCGATCGACGGCGCTCCCTTTGTCGCCGAAGCACTACAACGCGGTCTGCTCATCAACTGCACGCACGATTTCACGCTGCGCTTCCTACCTTCTTTTCTCGTCACTCGGGCGCAAGTGCGCCAATTCTTGCGTCTCCTGGAAAAACTCTTTGTATCCACTCCGCAAAAGGCCGCCGCCCCAGAGCCCGCGAAATCCGCGCCTCCGTCGCATGCTGCCCTCGCCGCGGCAAGGTGAAAAAATGACAACATCTGCGGTTGTTACGCCTATTTCTTTGTCGAATGACTTGCTTACCGGAGCGGAATGGAGCCCCTCGCACACCCGCGACCTGCTCCAGCTCTCCGCCGAAATCAAAGCGCGCCCGGGCCGTTATGCTTCCTCGCTGACGGGAAAATTCATCGCGCTCATTTTCGAAAAACCCTCGCTGCGCACGCGTGTCACGTTTGACGTCGGCATCCAGAGCATGGGCGGTTCAGTCGTTTTCCTGGACCACACGCAAGCCTCGGCTTCTCTCGGGGCGCGCGAATCCATCGCCGATGTCGCGCGCAATCTCGACCGCTGGGTCCACGGCATCGTCGCCCGCGTCTACCAGCAAAAAGTCCTCGAGGAAATGGCGGCCAACGCCACGATTCCCGTGATTAACGCGCTCTCGGATAAATTTCATCCCTGCCAGGCGCTCGCCGATTTCTTCACTCTCGAAGAAAGATTTGGCGCGCTCCGCGGCTTCAAACTCACCTACGTCGGCGACGGAAACAACGTCTGCCACTCACTGATGTATCTGGCAGCGCGCCTGGGCGTCCATTTGCGCGTGGCCACGCCCGGCGACTATCAGCCCGCGCCCGAAGTCGTTGCCGATTCCAAACGCGTAGCAAAAGAAACCCGCGCCAAAATCGAACTGATGACCGACCCGCGCGAAGCCGTCGCCGGCGCCCAGGGCGTCTACACCGATGCTTGGACCAGCATGGGCTTCGAAGCCGAAGGTGCAGTCCGCAGCGCCGTCTTTGCACCCTACCAGGTCAACTCCGAGCTGATGAACCTTGCGGCGCCAGACGCCGTCTTCATGCACTGTCTTCCGGCGCACCGCGGCCTCGAAGTCACTCCCGAAGTCCTCGACGGCCCGCAGTCGGTCGTGCTCCACCAATCCGACAACCGCATGTACGTGCAGAAAGCCATCCTGCATACTTTGTTTTAAGGAATGAATATTCGCTGGCAGGCAGCGCCAATTTGTATTTGTAGGGGCACTCTACGCCGTGCCGGTCTTTGAACCGTGAAACTCTTAAACTTCTTTTCAAACGAGGAACCGTGAAAACGCAACTGCCAAAACCAAAAAAAGTAGTTCTCGCCTATTCCGGAGGTCTCGACACCTCCATCATCATCCCGTGGCTGAAAGAGAACTATCAGTGCGAAGTGATCGCCATGATCGGAGACGTAGGCCAACAGGAGGACCTCGAAGCCGCCCGCAAAAAAGCGCTAGCAACCGGCGCTTCGACGGCGTACGTCGAGGATCTGCGCGAAGAATTTGTCCGTGACTACATCTGGCCGACGCTGCGCGCAGGCGCGGTTTACGAGCACACCTATCTGCTCGGCACTTCCATGGCGCGCCCGATCCTCGGCAAACGCCAAGCCGAACTCGCGCTGCAACTGGGCGCCGACGGTCTTTCCCACGGCTGCACCGGAAAAGGCAACGACCAGGTCCGCTTCGAGCTGGCTTACAAAGCCATCGCTCCCAACGTGCAGATCATCGCTCCCTGGCGCGAGTGGGACATCGATTCCCGCGAAGACGCCATCGCCTACGCCGCAAAACACAACGTGCAAGTCGAGCAAAGCAAAAAGAATATCTACAGCCGCGACCGCAACATCTGGCACCTGAGCCACGAAGGCGGCGAACTCGAAGATCCCGCGAATTCTCCGAATGAAGCGATGTGGCAGTGGACCGTCTCTCCGGAAAAAGCCCCGGACAAAGCCGAAGAAGTCGAAATCGGCTTTGAAGCCGGCACGCCGGTCAACGTCAACGGCACAAAGCTCGGTCCAGTCGAGCTTCTCAACACGCTCAACGAAATCGCCGCTCGGCACGGCATCGGCCGTACCGATATCGTCGAAAATCGCCTGGTCGGCATGAAGTCCCGTGGGGCCTACGAGACGCCCGGTGGCACGCTGCTCGTCACCGCACATCGTGAACTGGAAACTCTGACCATCGATCGCGAGACCACACATTTCCAACAGGCACTCTCGCTCCGCTACGCCGAGCTCGTTTACTACGGTTTGTGGTTCTCTCCGCTGCGCGCCGCACTGGACGGTTTCTTCAACGTCTCGCAACAGCGCGTCACCGGCACGGTGGGCCTGAAACTCTGGAAAGGCACGCTCACGGTGACGAAGCGCGTCTCTCCGTTCTCGCTCTATCGCACCGACCTCGCCAGCTTCACCATGGGCCGCTACAACCCCAAGGACGCCGAAGGCTTCATCAACCTTTTCGCTCTGCCAGTAACCGTCCGGCCCAAAGTGAAAGCCGAAGGCAGCAACTAGTGGGACAGGCATTCCTGTCTGTCTGGTTTTTGGCAGCTGAATAAAGGAAAGAAGGGAGACAGGCAGGAATGCCTGTCCCACCATGACCGAACGCAAAGATGACCGATTGTGGGGCGGACGCTTCGAGCGTCGGCCAAATGCTCAGTTCGACGCATTCCAGCGCTCTTTTGCTTTCGATCGCCGCCTGCTGCCCTACGAGATTGCCGTCGACCGCGCGTGGGCCAAGGCGCTCGAGCCCATCGGCATTTTCTCTAGCGCGGAAGTGAAGCAAACGCTCGCAGCGCTCGACAAAATTTCCGAGCGCGCGCGAACGGACCCCGCGTGGGTCGACTCGTTTGGCGCAAACGCCGAAGACGTCCACCACTTCGTCGAAAAGGCCCTTGTCGAACAGCTCGGCCCGCTCGGCTGGAAGCTGCACACTGGCCGCAGCCGCAACGAACTCGTGGCCACCGATTTTCGCCTCTTTGTCATCGATGCAGCCGCCGAAACCCAGCATGGTTTGTCCGCGCTCCTCGGTGCCCTGTTGAATCAGGCCAAGGCAAAAATCTCCTTGCCTATGGCAGGCATGACGCACATGCAGCATGCCCAACCGATTCTGCTTTCGCATTTCTTGCTCGCACACGCGGAAGCCTTCCTGCGCGACGTCACACGGCTCGAGCACGCAATAGCGAACGCCGACGCATGCCCGATGGGTTCTGGCGCCCTTGCAGGAAACTCCTTTGGCATCGACCGCAACGCCATCGCTCGCGAACTCGGTTTTTCGCGTGTCACCGCCAATAGCCTCGATGCGGTGAGCGACCGCGACTTTGCGCTGGATTATCTGTTTGCGCTGACAGGCATCGCCACGCACCTCTCGCGGCTGGCCGAAGATTTCGTGATCTTCGCCTCAGAGGAATTCGCATACGTGGTTCTTCCCGACGAATACTCGACCGGCAGCAGCCTCATGCCGCAAAAGAAAAATCCCGATTCCTGGGAACTCATTCGCGGCAAAACCGGACGCATCACTGGCGCCCTGCTTGGCTTGCTCACTACGCTCAAAGGTTTGCCCACCAGCTACCAGCGCGATTTGCAGGAAGACAAAGAGGCCCTCTTCGCCGCGCACGATCAAGTTGGCAATATGATTTGTGTTGCCGAGGGCGCGATCGCCGGTACCGAATTCCGCGAAGACCGTTTGCGTGCTGCCGCCTCCAATCCGCTGCTCCTGGCTACCGAAGCTGCCGATTACTTGGTCCACAAAGGCGTTCCCTTTCGCCAGGCGCACGACATCGTCGGCAAAGTCCTGCGCGAAGCCGAGCGCCAGGGAAAACTCTGGACCGAATTGCCGCTCGAAGATTTGAAGAACATATCTCCGGCCTTCGAGGCAGATTTCTCGAGTGGGCTGAACGTCAACGCCGCGCTCGCTGCCAAGAATGTCTCTGGCGGAACCGCGCCGGATGCGGTGCGGAAAGCCATTTTTGATTTGGACGAACGTCTCAACAAAAAAACCACCAAACTAGGAGCCACGCCATGAGCACGCAAGCCGCAATTCAGCTAAACACACTAACCTCCGTCTCGGAGGAGAGGAGGTCGCTTCCGGGGACGGCGCGCTAGTCACACGGATATTCCGCTGATGAAGCACGCACTCTCGGAGGCATCTCTTCCTCGTGGATTTCGGTTCGCAGGCATCGCCTGCGGACTGAAGAAAACTGGCGCGCTCGATCTAGCCATTATTTCGAGCGACGTTCCTGCGTCGGCGGCGGCGGTTTTCACGCAAAACCTCGTTGTCGCGGCTCCGGTGACCATTTCGAAGGAACATTTGCGCGCTTCAAAAGGCCGCATGCGCGCCATGATTGTGAATGCCGGCAACGCAAACTGTGCTACCGGCAATGCGGGGTACACCGCCGCTCAGCGCACCGTCGCCGAGACCGCCAAGCGGCTCGGCTACACTCCCAACGAAATCATCGTTTGCTCGACCGGGGTGATCGGCGTGCCTCTCGCCGTTGAAAAGATTCTGCGCGCCGTACCGAAGCTCGCGCGTAACCGTCGGCCATCGGCACGGTCTTTCGCGGAGCTATCGCTCGCCATTTGCACCACAGACACGCGGCCTAAGACCGCCGGCGCTTCGTTCAAGATGGCTGGCAAGAGAATTCATATGGTCGGCTGCGCCAAAGGCGCGGGAATGATTCATCCCAACCTGGCGACGACCCTCGCGTTCGTGGTGACCGATGCGGCCATCGCGCCGGCGCTGCTGCAAAAGACTTTGCGGGACGTCTGTTCCCGCACGTTTAACTGCATTAGCATCGACGGCGATTCTTCGACAAACGATACCCTGGCGGTCTTCGCCAACGGAGCGGCCGGCGCGCCTGCGATTGCCGCGGGAAGCGCGGCGCATCGCGCTTTCGCGGCGGCGCTCGAAGACGTTTGCCGCTCGCTCGCGCTGCAGATCGTCGCCGACGGCGAAGGCGCGCAGCGCGTCATCGAAATCGAAGTGCGCGGCGCGAAAACCGAAGCCGCCGCCAAGCGCATCGCCGAAACCATCGCCACGTCGCCGCTCGTGAAGACGGCGTTTGCAGGTGGCGATCCCAACTGGGGCCGCGTTTTCGCAGCCGCCGGCCGGTCTGGCGTAAAGTTCAATCCCGCCCGCGTCGACATCAAGATGGCGGGCATTCCAGTCCTGCGGCGCGGCAGTCCGCTCAATTTCAACGAACGCGCCGCAAGCAACCGCCTGCTCGCAGAGCACGTGCCGATTGTTCTCAATTTGCACGCGGGCACCGCCAGCGCGCGCTACTGGACCTGCGACCTCACGGCGGAGTACGTCCGCATCAACGCTTCTTACAGAACCTAGGCGATCTGGCGGGTGAATTCCGGCCGACGGGATTCGAGAGTGTGCCGGGCTACGCGCGAAAATCAAGTGGGGCGGGCCTCGGAGATTCACGTCCGAGGGCAGCGGCTCCTCAACTGCGGAGCCGCTCTAAATCGACCTGAAAATTGCCGAGCCTGCCCGATCTTCAAGCGCTTTACGAAGCGCCCATGAGTTCAAGTGGCTTGCCGGCGGCGCAAAGCGGACATTCGGTGGGCGCCCATAAGTTGTGCGGCATTTGCTGCAAGAGTTCGAGCGGGACGTGATGTTCAGCGGCGAATTTGGCGATGGATTCGCCTAGCCCTAGAAGCGCACCGATGGCGACGACGTCGGCGCCAATAGATTGCAGATCGGAGAAGGCGCCGCGGACGGCGGAACCGGCGCTGACGACGTCATTGACGATCGCGACGCGTTTGCCTTGGACGGCTGGGTGTAACGCTTTCGGAGTTCGGTACTCGATCGGGAAGAGCCCTTCGCGCGATGGATTGGCCAAACGCGCGGCGTAAACGAAATCACATCCGAGCTCGATCGAGACAAGCAAGGCGATGTAGGCACCCTCGACGAGCGGGCCGCATAGGACATCTGCCTTGTGCGGGGCGAGTTTTGCTGCGAGTTGCGCGGCAAATGGCAGTATGGCGCGAGAATGCAGGCATAGGGTTTCAAGGTCGAGCCAAAGATCTCCGTGATGACCGGACTCCAGCTGGAAATGTCCCTGGCGTCCCCCGACAAAGGATAGAAAAGTCTCTTCCACGGGAGTCCTCTAATCGGGTTTTGTGATGCAGCTTCGCTAGCCTCAAGTTAACCGCAACGCCGGACGAAAGAAAATGGTCTGGCGCAAAGCCGCGTTCTCTGAATGTGCCGGCTCGGGTATATTGAGGAGGTTCCGTCAATCCATATTGAGTTCAGATGCCACAAATTTAGCAGGGGCACGGCATGCCATTCCCCCTCAGGATTTGTCCGCGTTCCCTCGCCTAGAAGGAATACCGCAAGGAGAATTGGATCAAACGCGGTGTTCCGACCGTACTGGTAATTTTGCCAAACGGGCTGTTCGGTCCGATGGTTTCCACGTCGGTGACCGTCGGATTGCCAAAGTTGGCGTGGTTCCACATGTTGAAAAAGTCCGTCGTGAAGCGCAGGTTCTGCCTCTCGGTGAGCTTGAAATTCTTGATCAGCGAGAAGTCCCAGTTTTGCTGGCCGGGGCCGCGGAAAGAGTTTCTGGCAAGGTTGCCGAAGCCCGTGGTGCAGAAGTTGCTGTCTAACTGGCATTGCGCAGGATAGAGCTCCAGTGCCGAAGCCTGAACGAATGCATTGGGGTTCAAATAGCCGTTGGTGACACGGCTGCCGATGCTGCCGGTAGACAGCGCGCTCGCCAAAGTGCTGCCGGGTGCCAGGCTTCCCGTTAGAGTTCCGGGAGTAAATCCCGCCCCCAGGAAGGCCGTGCCTGCTCCGGAATCGAGAACAGAAAACGGCTCGCCCGACTGGAAGATGGTGATTCCGCTGACGGCCCAATTGCTTAGCAACAAACCTTTGGCGCCTGTCTCTCCTTTGAAGATCGGCAGGTCGTAGCGGTAACTCACGACCAACCGGTGGGTTCGATCAAAGTCCGATGGGCCGTAAGAGTCTGCCAGCGTACTTTCATTGTTGAATGCCGTATTGAACGCTGTGTTTCCCGTGGAAGTTGCGTCAAGCGATCGCGAAAAAGTGTAGGCCGCCTGGAAATACCCGGCCGCCCACCGTCGCGACACTGTGGTTTGCAACGAGTTGTAGTGGGAGTAAGCATCATCGGCGAAAAGCTGGAACCCCGAGTAGCCGTTGATGCCCTGGTAGAGCGAGCGTGCGATCGCGTTGTCGAAGGTGTTGGTGGTTATCGTGCAAGGATTGGGGTTGCAAAACGTCGGATTGTTGATCTCCACCGGATTCGTCGGCGTGGCATTCTGCGCTTCCAGGTTGTCGCGCGTTTCGCGCAAATGAACGGTATGAGTGCCCACGTAGCCGACTTCAAGCACCCACTGTTTCCCTAGCGAGCGCTGAACGGTCAGGTTCCACTGCTGGGTGTTGGGCACGACAAAGTGGCGGGGCACCTGCAATCCAAAAATATCTATGGAAGGCAGCGGACCCGGGCAAGCGCTGCCCGCCGCGTTACCGTAGTTTGCCGCTTGCGTGGTGTCGTTTCCCGGGAAACCCTGGAACACGGAGAGGCACGGTACGAATGCCGGGTCGAGCGTACCGGCCTGGGGCAGCGCGTTCGCGCCGGTCAGAAAGAAATTTCCGAGGCTGCCCGGGCCGCCGCCGCCGAACGCGACTGGCAAAAAGGGAGCCTGGAAGGAAAGCTGGTCCACGTTGCCGACGTCCTCCCGCACATAGTAAATCCCGTACCCCGCGCGAATCGTGGTGTTGTGGTGACCGAGGAAGTCGTAGGCCAAACCGATGCGCGGACCAAGACCGGTGGAATAGTTGTTGTTCAGAGTGGTGTTGTTCGCGGTTCCCGACAGCCCCGCCAGGTTCAGGCCCCCTACGCAGGAAGGATAAATAAAGGGATACTCGCCTTGATTCGCGAGGCTCGGATCGAGGTTTCCGATGTGGCAAAGGTTGTCATGAAACGCCCCGAAGATCTCCGTGCGCAGACCCAAATTGAGCGTCAGATCGTTTCGTATCTTCCAGTCGTCCTGAGCAAAAACGGCGTAGTTGTTGCTGCGGTATTGATGATTGTATACTCCGCCGCCGCCGAAGCTGAACTGCGGCGCGCCGAGCAGGAAATTCTGGAAGTCCGTCGTCGGGCCGGCAATCGGTCCGTTCGTCGGCGTATTGGTGAAGAACAGCTCGCCGTTGAAAACTTGGGGAAACAATTTATTGAGATTCACATCCGTAAATTCGCCGCCAAAGCGGAAAACATGCCGCCCTCGTACCCAGCTGACGGTGTCCGTGAGATCGTAGTTGTTCTGATCCTGGTGCTGGTTGGCGAAAGGAGCCGGCCCAATCTCGAAACTCGAAGTGGACAGAACAAATTTGTAAATCGAGTCGGTCACATTGTTGGTCGGACGGTCGATGCCCACGTCGTCCGCCGTCACCGGTGCAATGTTGTTCAGCTGATCGTTGATGTGCACGAAGCCGAAGCGAAACTCGTTCACGAACGTCGGAGAGAACAAATGAGTTTCTGTCACGTTGAGAAACCGTGCGCCCACCGGCGTGTCGAACGGGAAGTTCAACGAAGCGGAGCTGATGCTGCTCGCCAGCGTGCTCCCGAGCGATTCCTGCAGGTCGCCGCCGCCAAAGGGAAGCAGGCTCTCCGAATCCGAGAAGAAGAAACGCGCCGAGAGTTTGTCTTTGCCGCTGCGGAATTCACGGTCCCAGTTGGAAGTGAACTGATTGTCAGTATAGGTGCCCGGCTTGCTCAATGTGAAGGTTCCCGTGTTGACGTTTCCGCCCGTGAGGCCCGGCGTGCAGCCTGACGTGCAATTCGCAGCCACCTGCCCCGAAGGAATCAAGAATCCGCCCTTCGGGCCAAATTGTCCGGTGGTGTCGAGCTGTTGCAGGAGCCCCGTGCCGGCCGCATTCGAGATGACCGGGTCGATGCTCGGCAGGCCAAAGGCGGCTTCCAGGCTGGCTGGCGAGCGGTCCGCCGGCAGCAGCGGAATGTTCGTGCTAATGATCGTTCCCGGCGAATCGCCACTCTTCTGCCGCGTGCCCTGGTAGTTCAAGAAAAAGTAGCCGAATTTCTCCTTTACCACCGGTCCGCCGAGGCTTCCGCCAAAGATGTTCTGATTGATCTCCGGCCGCGCCTGTCCTTCGCGATTCAGAAAGAAATCGTTTGCGTTCAAAACCGTGTTCCGAAAAAACTCGTAAGCGTCTCCATGGAACTCTCTTGTGCCGGACTTTAGAATCGCGTTGACGTTTCCGCCGCCGTCGCGTCCCTGGCTGGCGTCGTACAGCGAAGTCTGGACTCTGAACTCCTGGATCACGTCGGGATTGGGAAGCGGAACGTAGGTCGCTTGCGCAACGTTGTAGTCCGTGGCGCTGATTCCTTCGATCAAAAAGTTGTTGTTGTCCTCGCGCTGGCCGTTCACGAAAAGTTTCACGCTGCCGCGCCCAAGTTGCGCGGCAGAGTTCAGGTCGCTCTGCGCGCCGCTGGAAAGCGTCAGTAATTGCTGGTAATTCTGTGTTGCTAGAGGAAGTTCGCGGACGGTTGCCGTGCCTAGCGACTGGCCTGTCGTAGCGTTGCTGGTTTCGACCGTCGTCACCTGCGCCGTGATTTCCACTTTCTCCGTTACGGCCCCGGGTTTCAGTGTGATCGTAACCCGCGTCGTTTCCGTGACGCGCACTTCAATTTCCGTGGCTTTCGCCTCGGCAAATCCAGATTTGTTGACAACGACGACGTAATTCCCCGGCGGCAACAGTGTGGCAACGAAAATTCCTTCCGTACTGGTAGGAAGCTTGCGCACGACCGATTCGGTCCGCGCTTCGATAACCTGCACCTCCGCCCCGCTGATCGACCCGCCGCTGGTATCGACGACCACGCCGCTGATGGCGCCCGTCGCACCTCCTTGCCCATAGGCGCTCGCGCCCACCAGCATTCCTGCCAATAACAACACCCCTAGGAACAATCTGTAGCTACCCCACATCTTTCACCCCCCAGGTGATCAGACTTCGAGACCGCCTTATAGTGAGCAACGAGTCTAACGGTTTGCAATTCCTCGCAACGCGCCTGTATCCCCCGGGATACGACGCATGCCGGTGAACATTCCCTTTTTGAAACTAGCTATTCATTTTCCGCGTGTCAACCCGCGAGTTCATGAATGTTCAGAGGTTGTTCATCAATATTTTTGATGAAACAAATAAGAAAACGCGCCGCCAAGTTGCCCACGGCTTTTGGTTGTGCTCACGGTCGATACTCGATACTTGACGCCGACTTTACCCGGCGAGACCATTACCCTGGGCTTCTAGGGGTGCAACGAGTCCCTTTGGCCATCCGTCAAACGACATAGCAGATTGGCCAGAGTCGCAGGTGGAGGTGACCCATGACTTCCGGTAGCGTGTTTCGTTCCATTCTTTCCTTCTCCTTGGGCTTTGCCTTTATGGCTGGCCTCCAACCCGCGGTCGCCGACTCCACCCATGCCCGTGTCATCCGCCTCAGTCTCGTCCAGGGCGACGTGCGCTTCACTCGAGAAGCACATGGAGATCCCCTCGCGGACCAAAAAGCTCAATGGGAAACGGCTCAAGCCAACCTGCCGGTCCGTCAGGGCTATGTGATAGCCACGGACAATGGCCGCGCCGAAGTCGAATTTGAAAATGGCGCGATGGCTTTTCTCAACGACAACACCGTTCTCGAGTTTTACGATCTTTCTCTTGAGGATGGCGCGCGCACCACGCGTCTGGTCCTCCGCCAAGGCTCGGCTTCTTTTTACGTAAACCCCTCGAACGGGGACTATTTCAGCGTGACAGGCGGCGATTTCACGGTGGAAGCCAACGGCAAAAGCTCTTTCCGCGTTAACAACTTTGACGACGGAAGCAACGTGGACGTGCTAACCGGCCACGCCTCCGTCCTGCACAAAAAGGAAACCACCCCGCTCAGCAAAGGCCAGTCACTTTCCATGAAAGCTGGAGAAGATGCCGTGGATATCGCCCGCCTTCCCTCCGGCGATGATTTCGACCATTGGGTTTCTGGACGTATTGATTCGGTTTCCTCGGCCACGAACGCTTCTCTTCAATACACAAACTCTCCCTATTACGCACCCGGATACGCCGATCTTTACACCTACGGCGCTTGGTCCTCCTGCGGAGGGTACGGCTATGGCTGGAGGCCTTTCGGCGCAACCCTGGGGTGGTCGCCCTTCAGCATGGGCCAATGGCTATGGGATCCCGGTTTCGGCTGGACCTTTGCCAGCTACCAACCCTGGGGTTGGGCTCCTTACCACTATGGCGGCTGGCTCTTTGACGCCTCTTGTGGCGGATGGTTTTATTCTCCCCCATCCTATTTCGGATACGGAGGCAGGCGTATTCTGCCCAGAGTTCACCCCCCTCACCCGCTCTATCGGGCCGCCACCGCCGTTTTCGTCCGTCAAAATGGCCGGCTCGGCGTCGTCCCCATGAACCCGCTCGATAAGGAAGGCAAGACTCCTCTGAATCTGGAGCACGGCGTTTTTTCCATCCATCCAGCCAGCAATGCCGTGGAGCCGGTTCTTTCCGCCTCAGCCGGTCAAAAATGGGAAACCGTAAAATCGCCGCCGCGCGACGCACTTAGCGGCGGCCTGGCCGCTACCACAGCACCTGTGCGTGCCTCGCGCACGCTAATCGAAGGAAGCAGCGGAACGCGCATCGTTTCCCTCAGCCACGATTCTTCCATCACGTACGATCCCCGCGAGCGTCGCTTTGTTAACAGCAATGCCGTCACGCCTTCTTCGCGCGAGACAGAAGCCCCTGCGGAAAAGAATGGGCTCGGCAATGCGAGAAACGATCGCATCGGGCAAAACGCGTCAACCGTAACGGCTAGCCGCCCGCCCTCCACCTCGGCGCGCGCAGCGGCTCCGCCTTCCCGATCCATTCCGGCACCACCTGCCGCCCGCTCATCGAGCAGCGGGGGTGGTGGTAGCGCTTTCTCCGGCGAAGGTGCATCTTCGCACGCGTCATCAGCTTCCTCGGCATCGCACGCTTCGGCTCCATCTTCCGGAGGCGGTGGCGGCCGTCCGCACTAACGCTAGTTTTCTGGAAAACTCCTGAAGACGGCTCCGCCATTTGGAGCCGTTTTTCTTTTTTAGGAAAATCTTGCGCCCATCTGCATTTTGGATATTCTCAGGAGAAAACTATCCCTGCATATCCCACAACCGCGCTGAAATCCCCGGAAACATCCCCTGACGTTGCATAGCGCACCAACTCTGCTCGCGTGCTTCCCAGGTTTTCGAGCGCCGTCAGCATCGCCACGGTCGGCCCCAAACCGCACATGGAGATCGCCTCGTTCCGGCAGGTGTCGTACAGTCCGCGGGCGTCCAACGCCAGGATGCGGTCGATCGCCTTATGGTCTTTAAGCCGCGTCGTCGCGTCATTCTCATAATGATTCAAATCGGAAGTCGTCAACAGAAGTATCTCTTCAGTGGAAGCGGCCAGCACACGGCCGATAGCTTCGCCCAAGATGACAAGATCCTCAAATCGCACGTTTCCGAGAGCCACGGGCACGAAAGTAAACCCTGGCTGCAGCGCTTGCAAAAACGGGACTTGCACCTCCAGCGAATGCTCGCCGCTGTGGGCCACACTGTCTTCATGCAATAACGGGCATGACAATCGCAGCGCCTCTGCCAACTGCTCATCGATCGCCGCATCTCCGAGCGGCGTCCGCCAAGCCCCGCTTGAAAGAATCGCCGCATTTTCTCCGCGCGGATAGTGCCGCACACCGAGAATCAGAATTTTCCTCGGAAAAACAATTCGCGCGTACACTGCTCCTGCCACGTGCCCTGAATAGACGTAGCCCGCGTGCGGAACGAGCGCCGCTTTCGCCCGCGCTGGCATCACAGTATTGTCAGCTCTGGAGCATTCCCGAATCAGCGCTTTCAGTTCGATGGGATCGGAGGGGTAAAATCGGCCGGAAACTGCAGGGAGGCGAAGCATTGCGCTGCTCCGCAAATCAGATTGGCTTGGACGGTTTGCCTTTGACCTTAAGGGCCTTCAACGAAGTCTGATCATAATAAACGGTAACTCTGTCGCCGTACTGATAGCCGCCCTTATCGACGATCGACTGCATTCTCGATGACGCTTGCTGGGAAAGAGGGAATGTCTGCAGCGACATGTCGTTCCCCTTGGCGCGCACCGTAATCTGCGCGATGTTTGCGTGCATTACGTACCCTTCATACTTGCCGAGCCCCGTGGCTTTTGGCTTCGGCTTGAGGGCATCCACGGTACTCACAATGATGGGCACAGCCGTATCCACAATGACGGGTGCGACCTGCGCGGGAGTCTGAGCATTGAGAGGCGCGCCACAGAGGCCAGCCAATACCAGTGCTGGGAAACTCCATCCCCCGATTTTTCTGAACCTCTTCATTCGATGTCGTCCGTCGCTATCCGCAGCGACTTCAAAAACCGCACATCCTGCGGCGTCATCGTCAGCCTGGCCGCTGGCTTCTTGTCAGGCACCTGGTCAAACGATTCCTGGTCCACCTGAATCCGCAACGATTCCAGAAAGCGCCGGTCCTGCGTCGTAAGTTTCGCGGCTTCGGCGGCGGCAGCATCGCGTTTTGCCAAGCCAATCGTCGCGTCCAGCTTCAGCACGATGTCGTACCCGTGCGCGCGCACTCCCGCAATCGCTCCAGTGATCCGGTCGGAGTCGGAAACCGTATCATTAATTGCGTGTCCCAATTCACGAAGCAAGTTTTTCAGGTGATCATCGAGTTGCAAGGGCGGCTCCCCTCACTACATTCGTCATTCTAGGCCTGCATTTCTTAGGATACAAGATGCCTCGTTTTGCGTTGTCTCCAATAGGTTCACAGTCCTTTGGTGCAGGTCGGAAGCCTGTCCCAGCACCCTTTTGCCCGAGGCCTCGGCGAATTTCGCCCTTCGTTTTGCGCTAAGATGCACTCATGTCTTCGGCCGCCAGTTCAACGACAGCCGCGCCTCGCCAGGGCGGTTTCCATCGCTTCTGGCGCGCCCTGAAGCAACTCTTCCTCGAGGTTGCCGGTGCCATGTTTGCCTTCCTCGGAATCGTCTTGCTCAATGCAGCTCTGCGCTCATGGACCCGCGACGTGGCCCACTGGCTCTTTGCCTCAGCCGTTGCCGTTGCTTTCGCCCTGTTATTCTTTTTTTTCGCACTAAGTTCGTTCCGCCGCGCCCGCAAGTTGTAATCTATTCCGTGGGGGCACGCCAAGCCGCGCCCGCTCCTGTTTTTCTATTCGCAATTGGCTAGAAACATCGGCTCCAAAATGACCGACACAAAAACCAAGCCCCTCGCCGAACTGAAAGAGCAATTCACAACTCTTTCCGGCCTTCCCGTCGACCGCCTGTACACGCAAGACGATCTCTCTGGCACGGATTCGGAAGCTGCTATCGGCTACCCCGGCGAATTCCCCTACACGCGCGGCATCTACCCAACCATGTACCGCGGCCGGCTCTGGACCATGCGCCAATACGCCGGATTCGGCACCGCCGTCGAGTCTAACCAACGCTACCGCTATCTCCTCAGCAAAGGCCAAGCCGGCCTCTCCGTAGCGTTCGATCTGCCAACACAAATCGGCATGGACTCCGACCATCCGCTAGCCCTCGGCGAGGTCGGCAAAGTCGGCGTCGCCATCGATTCCCTTGAAGACATGGAAACGCTTTTCGGCGGCATTCCGCTGGAAAAAGTCTCCACTTCGATGACCATCAACGCCACCGCCGCTATCCTTCTCTGCCTCTATGTTGCCGTAGCCAAGAAACAAGGCGCCAATCTCGCAAAAATTTCCGGCACGGTACAAAACGACGTCCTCAAGGAATACATCGCTCGCGGCACGTACATTTATCCAGTCCGACCCGCTATGCGCATCGTCACGGACATCTTCGCCTGGTGCCGCGACAATCTCCCCAAGTGGAATACCATCTCCATCTCCGGCTATCACATTCGCGAAGCCGGCTCCACCGCCATCCAGGAAGTCGCCTTCACTCTCGCCGACGGCATCGCCTACGTCCGAGCCGCGCTAGACGCCGGCCTCGCCGTCGACGAATTCGCCCCCCAACTCTCCTTCTTCTTCAACGCTCACAGCGACCTCCTCGAAGAAATCGCCAAATACCGTGCCGCCCGCCGCCTCTGGGCCAAAATCATGCGCGACCGTTTTCATGCCGAGGACCCTCGCTCGCTCCTCCTTCGCTTCCACGCCCAAACCGCTGGCTCGTCCCTCACCGCCCAACAACCCGAAAACAACATCGTCCGCGTCGCCATCCAAGCGCTCGCCGCAGCCCTAGGCGGCTGCCAGTCTCTCCACACCAATTCCATGGACGAAGCCCTAGCCCTCCCCACCGAAGACGCCGCGCTCATCGCCCTGCGCACCCAGCAAGTCCTCGCCCACGAAACCGGAGTCACCAACACAATCGATCCCGTAGCTGGCTCCTACGCCATCGAACACCTCACGGACGCAATCGAACAAGGTGCCGTCGATTACATTTCCAAAATTGACGCCATGGGAGGAATGCTGCGCGCTATCGAATCCGGTTTCGTCCAGGGCGAAATTCAAAAAGCCGCCTACGATTTCCAGCGCGCCGTCGAATCCAAAGAACAAATCATTGTCGGCGTGAATGACTTCATCGCCGAAGAAGAGCGCTCCATTCCGACGCTCCGCATCGAACCCGAAATCGAACGCTCGCAAGTCGCCCGCCTAAACGCCCTGCGCGCCAATCGCGATTCCGCCCGCACCAAATCCGCCCTCGCCGAACTCGAGCGCCGCGCCTCAACGACAGAAAATCTCCTCCCCGCCATCCTCTCCGCCGTCGAAGCCCACGCCACCGTCGGCGAAATCTCCGACACCCTCCGCCATGTCTTCGGCGAATACCAAGAGTCTGTCGTTATCTGATAGCCCAGGAGACGATAATGGGCGAGATTTTACTTCTTATTCTGACTGCTGGCGGTATCCCTGCATTCCGGGGCGGACGATGCGGCAAGCCTTGGCTCTCGGGGACTCTTACGGTCGCCGGCTATTTTCTCGTGCCTTTTTCGGTGT
>Ga0210393_10000121_pt1 | contig 80303 bp, 73 predicted proteins | sample IncBWC27OmetaG_FD_160068 | JGI IMG/M metagenome (GOLD analysis project Ga0210393, IMG submission 160068) | Forest soil microbial communities from Barre Woods Harvard Forest LTER site, Petersham, Massachusetts, United States - Inc-BW-C-27-O ... | reverse complement strand
TATCCGTCGTCACGATCTCTTCGAAGATGCCCACCTTACCCCTACGTGGACACCTACCATGTGCCCACTTAGCTCATCATGGGTACAGCGAGATCAACCGGCCATGCGGCCCAGACCGGACGGTTACTAATGACGGTCAGTAAATGGGCGTAGAACACCGCTTTGTGGCCACGCTTTGAAAAAGCACACCGTAACGCTTGGCGTCCGGCATGAGCGCCGCCAGGATGCCGGTAATGACAGCGCTTCGTGCATTGTTGGACTGTCTGCCAGTAGGTTGATCAGCAGAGTCAAAAAAAGTGGAAATAGATACGAAAAGACTTATAAATATCAATGTTATTTGTATTTGTGTCAGTTCTTGTGCCAGTTGGTACTTTTTCGTGTCAGATCCACGTGTCAGTTTTTTTCCTCGGCACCAGGCGACCGCCCTCTGGCACCTCGCTGCCCGGCGTCGGGTTTTATATTTAAACAACGGCTTATCGGTGTTCTGTGCCGCTTCGCGTGTTTGTGCCAGTGATTCCGACATCACGCTGACACGGAGCTCCCGCCGTCGCGACATCCGTGGCTAGAATCTACTTTTGCTCGAATTCATTTGTAACCAACTGCCTCATCCATTCGACCGGCGAGACGGAAATGATCGTTGCCAAATGCATAAACGTTCCGATGGACGGCTGAGTTAGACCGCGCTCCATGCGTGATAAGAACGAAACATCGATCCCTGATCGATGCGCGAGTTCGTACTGTGTCAACCCTGCCGCCAGCCGGTGCCTCCGGAGCAGTAGTCCAAAGCTTTTCGCTATGCGCTTGTGGTGGTGTCGTCTTGGCACAAGCGAAATCGTCCGATAGCTTCAGGCTTTCGTCTAAAGCATATATGCCTTATAGTAGCGATAAGGCTGGCCGCGGGTTACAGCCCGCGATATATCTGGAGTGCGGTTACCCATGCTACGAATGACGGACCTGGAATCCGGGAAATCGATCGACATTACCCTGCCCGACGTAGTCACAAAATGCTTCCGAGAGCAGCTGGATCGAGGGCGAAAACCGGGCAATCGCAAAGCCTTTCTTCGACGCCTCGAGTACCGCATAGAGCTCGCGATTGGCGATTCAGTTGACGTATCGCTTCAGCCACCGCTGCATTGCGAGATCACGGAAGCAAGCGTAATAGCCTTAGCCCATAACGTATCCATTCCCGAAGAAGGATTCCGCCGAAGATCCATCCTTCTGAGGTTCCTCCGCCCATATGCTGACTCGCCGATAGTTTCCCCGGGACAGCCCACCCCCCCGGAGTGACGACCATCATGTGCTGCGCAACTCACGGCGAGGCGAGAGGGCATGCAATTGGAGGCCTACTATGGGCCTGCTCGTAGCTGGACTGATTGCGACCTTCATTGCCGTACTCCTCGCACTGGCAGCGGCATTCGTCTCCTCACTCCCCGTAATGTGGCTCTGGAATGCGCTGGCTCCAGACGTTTTTGGGCTTAAACCCCTGACGTGGCTGCAGGCGCTGTGGCTCAGTCTGCTCTGTTCGCTTCTCTTTAGGACCAGCTCTTCTACGAAATTCAAGTAGGGGCGTCAAAGCGCTCGCTCCTCGAGGTGGTGGCCCGCCGCGTGATGCGCTCGAGCAGCGACCGCCGGCGCTGCGTAATGATGGCAGTCGCGGTCGCTGAAACCGGAAAGGTACCAGGCGTAGAGACAGAGTTCGACATGAAAAAACGATCCCTGAATCACCTAAAGAAGGAAATGCGTGCGGTTGCCCGAGGCGAGCGCAAAGCCTCTCCACTTCCGTCCGTCCAAATCTCGATGAGCGGGGCGCAAACGACCCTAGCTATCGAGCCGACGGATCCGCCAAGCTCTGGTGATGAGAAAACGTCGAGAAAGAATCGACGTTCTCATTCATGCGCACGTAGCGCTTCGACGTCGAGAAGAGAGAGAGCACATGGATGCCTGTGAACAAGTCGCAGAGAGCTTGCGCATCGAGAATATCGATCGCCCGCCGACTGACGAGGAGATTGCGGAGCACCGTCGGTTCATGCGCCTCGAGGCGCTCTCGATCGGCGAGCTTGAAGCGTTTCTAAAGGTCTACGAGCCCGGGGCTCGCCTGCGCCTGCACCCTGGACAAGACGTCCTCGTCGGACCCCATGTGCCGCCGAAAGGCGGAGAGCACATCGCTGCGCAATTAAAGGCGCTGCTCATGGACGTCAACGCAGAAAGGATTGATCCTTGGAATGCACACGTTGAATTTGAGTGGTTGCACCCTTTCAGCGATGGAAACGGTAGATGCGGGCGAATTTGCTGGTATTTTGCTATGCGACACAGCTCAAGGGTTGAGCTCGGTTTCCTGCACGGGTTTTACTTGCAAACTCTCAACAAGTACACGACCAGCCACGTCGAGAAGTTTTTAATTCATCCGGATTTGGTGACGAGCGCCCAAGTCAGGTGGCCTGATGTCGATCTCGATAAGTCTTCGATCCGGCCCAATTCTCATTTTGAACTAGCCATGCAGGCGTTCCGCCGAACGCTCAAGAAATATCGCAACGCCCTTCGGGCACTCGCAAAGTAGAGTTTGGTATTTGGCAGCGACCGGTTTTTGAGGGTAGAGAAATATGAAAACTGTCATTGTCGATGTGCGATCTCCCGCAGAGGCTGCTGCCCATATCAAGAGTGTGTGGAAGAGCGGTGAGCCCGAGACGGCGGCTCGAATTAGTTTCGCAACGCCGGAACTCCTCTGGGGCGTGCTGTCGGCAAAACGTCGGGAACCTCTCAAGGTTCTTCTCGGTTCGGGCCCCATGTCCATTCAAGACGTGGCGCGTCTGGCGGGCTGCGAGATAACCGCGGTACGTGAAGACGTGAAAGCGCTGCTTAACGCTGGTGTGCTGGATCGAGCGGGCGCATCGATTTGTTTGCCTTTCGATAGAGTCAAGGTCGAGTTCTTTCTTGAGGCGCAGCCTGCCGACGATCTACGCTCAATCGAGCTGAAGGCGGGTGATCAGGCGATGCAATCTCGGCACAAAAAAGCCAACAAGCGTCGGTACATTACCGCACGAGACGTGCTTGCGGATACTCTGCCGTCGGCGATCGCCCGAAGGCTCAAGGTAAATTAAAGGTGCCCGACGGTGGTGGTTCTTCTTACGATGTGGTAACGACTTTAGGAACTTTCGAGAGATCAAAAGATGAGTCTATACGATGAGATTTACTGTGACGCGGAATTGCCGGAAGTCGATGTGCTGCAGGGTAGCGTTTTTCAAACTCGGTCGTTTTACTACGCGTGCCTCCAGAAGTACCGGCTCACCAAAGCGGGACGACTGATCGATCAATGGGGCCGAGACCTCGAACTCGATGGGTATTTGATCTTAAGGCTTGCGCCTGGCGGCTCGGGCGCACCGGAATTCAGGGCACGTTTTGCCAATGGACACCTTCAAAACATCGTTCGGGTCGAAGATAAGCAGGAGGGCGACCGGGTCTACGGGCTGGCTTCATACCGTCTGATGGCCGACCCGAGTTCCACCTCTGGGCAATCTGATGAGGAACCGCCCGACGTGCGGTAAGCTTGGTCCGAAGTTTATGGAGCCGGATTGCAGGGGGCGCACTCATGCCATCAAACAAGTCTGTCCTGCTTACTCGACGTTTTTGTCGCCAATTTTATGATTAGGTACCTCCATCGATGACTCACGCTGACACAGTTCCCTGCGAAGTGTCAGCGCCTGCTGACCATGTCGGGGATGTCATGGCAGAACTGTTTCGCATCGGCGGACAGATTCAAGGTATGCAGCATCAGGATTCTAGGACGTTGCTTAGGGTTGAAATCCCACACGACAACGTCATCCTATTCGAGAAGTGGCTTTCCAAAGCATTTCACGGTACCGCTACGTCCACGCTGCTGCCTATCAAATTGTGAACCTGACAGTCGATGGAGTGATCGCGGGCCGCGGAGGGTCGAGAAAACTCATTGGCGGTCGGCACTGGCACCACGGACTCCACACGCCATGACCCGTCAGTGGGGCGCTAGAAATGGTGTCAACAAAGCTGACATTCGAACGATGGCCTTAGATGGTAAATTCGATGACTCGGAAGGTTCGGCTAATCAGAGACTCCAAGTACGTGAGCTAATGGGAGCTGCTGGCTCGCATCTCCTGCGTAACGGGCACTCTCTGCTCATCCGTGGACACCGGCACCGCGATTGGGCGCGGCGCCGCCTTCAACACGCTTGTGTGCACTGAGTTGGAGGCATCTGGCGCTCTTGCTCTCAATTCCCGAAGAGTGTTGCTACCAATAAACCATGCAAGGCTCAAAATCCCGACGAGAAATGCTAGTGCCTCGACACTATTAAAAACGTCGGCCCAAAATCCACGGCCTTGGGCCGTCCTCTGATACTGGTCGCGATCAATTGACCCTCGAATAAAGAAGTCATCAAGATTGTCATATGCTTTTCGAGTTGAAAAGAATGACGCGAAATAATCCCCCACACTCAAAGTTACTGCGGCCACCAATCCGATCCATCCTGTAACCAATGCCCACAGATGCACCGGTGATGCTGATGCCACAAGTTCCTTAATAAACACAAGCGACAGGCCGAGACCAGCGCTCGCCATTGCTAGTACTACACCGCCGAATTTGCCGATCGTGGCGTTCTCGGCATCACTCAGGTTCTTCAGCTCTTCGTCATACTCCTTCTGCCGGGCTTCGGTATCCTCTTTCTGCAGGGCTTCGGTACGCTCTTTCTGCAGAGCTTGCAATCTCAATGCCTTCTTACGCACAAGTCACCCCTTAGTTTCAACCCAGCGCCGTGACCATGGAAAACCGTTCGGTGCGCCGCCCCCAAAAGTCACGCCCTTTTGATTGAAGTGCTCAAGACTCTCCCACCGCATATTCCGCCACACCAGTTCCCTGCCTCTCACACCTAAGTAGACGACGAGAAACCCGACATATGGGATGAGGGCCAGCAGACCGCGCCAAGTCTTGTTGAAGATGGCCCAGATCCAGCTTAGGAAGAAGGCTCCTCTGCTCCATCCCCTCACTCCAGCGGGAGGAATACTGCCGCGACCAGCGCCGGAATTGTTTTCGCCGGCTAAAGGGAGATCATCGAGGTGGGATTTGGGCGGACTGTAGGGGTTTCGCATATGCCATCCATGGTAGACGCAACTCAAGACTAACCTCTTACCAATGACAAATCCAGACCCGCAAATTATCCGCCAGAGCAAAGCCCGTGAGGTGTGCGTGGTGCACGCCGCAAGGGCGGCGTCCTCGGTGAGCTAAGTTGGTCTGCAGTAAAGCTGCCGTTCCCAAAAGTCCGCAACGGGTCCGATCCCGGTCAGTGGCTCGCTCGCGACCGGGAGTGGGATGGTTAGGAGGCGCCACACGGGATACAGGCGCTATCCTCATATCTGGCGTGCGTGTTCAGTAATGCGAAACGAAGTGGGGCGCGGCATTGGGGGTCACTACAGAGCGACGGTTTCCAGTGCATCGCGAACGCAGATTCCAGCGGAACGTAAATACCTGATCGGTGCTGGACGCGTCCGATGAGGCGGGTGGTCCGTAGAAAATCAAAACCACCGTGGCCTATAATCCGTGCTATGAAATCTCGAAGCAAGAAGGGCAGCAATCGTCGGTACATCACCGCACGGAACGTGCTTGCGGATATCCCGCCGCCGACGATCGCCCGAGGGCTTAAGGTCAAACCAAACGTGTCCGACGCCAAGCGGTTGCGGACAAAGGCAGCTGGATCACCCCGGCGCAAGTCAGCGCGCGCGGAAGCCTCCGCGGCGCTAGGCGTCTTTCTGGATCATTGGGAAAAAGACCACGGTCCGATCACTTCCGTCGAACTGGCAAGGGCAAGGAAGGAACTGCGCACAGATGAAGAGCGCTGTGCGCTCGCAGACAGCCGCCGCTGAATGGCCTCAGCGCAAGATGCGGCTATTCTGGCCCATCGGTGAGTTCGGACAGGATCGCTAGCGATGTCAGGGACGTCGGGCAAGTCCCGGCCAAAACCCGTCTTCGAGGGACTCCAAATCCCATTGACGCGGCAACGTCTTCGATGTGCCGAGGACAAAATTGATGATATGGGTACCGCCTTCGTTTCGCATATCGCAGCCTCGCGCTGCTCAACCTCATCACTAGCTTGCGACGCCGATGGATAGCTCGGTTGTCGCGGATAGTGCGAGCTAATAACGAGCGACCGCCCGTTCGGGTGCCGCAAAGCTGACGCTCAGCGCGGACCCCTTGGGGTCGATCCCGTCACTCGACGACGTGCCGCGCAGCACCGCACAATGGTCGTAAGTGTTTACAAAATTACCCTACGGACAAAGGCGATGCGAAACGATAAGCGAAAATTCAAGAGTAGTGCCTTCCAGGCAATCCACGAGTCCGCAGTCGCCCTACATAAGATCGGAGCAATCGACAGCGCAGCTATGGAAGATTTCGACGCTGCGGCACTGCAGACCTCGCCGACGCGGGCAGCGCCGGACGTCGATCTTACCAATAAGGATCGGTGACGGCACATTACGGAGCCCTTTGGTCCAAAGTTAGAAGACGATAGAAATGCGTCCTTGCGAGCCGCGAGGGCCCGTCCATGGCGCATGCTTTCGCATCCGGCCATTACATGCCTGGCATAATTACCGTTGTACGGTAATTCACGGCAATACAGATCAGCGGTATTTTCATCGCCCTAAACTGGCGATTGAAATCGCGAGACTCCTCTTGCGCCCCAGGAGGCTTGATATAGATGCGCCATCTCCGGAGGCGCACCAATTTTGACAAAATGTTCCCTACGGACAAAGACGATGCGAAATAATGGGGCGCTGACCGCATCCGCAATGAGGCTCTTTCAGTCTGTGATCCCGGCAGATCCGATAGGTCCCCAATCGGCCCAAGACCGGAAGTTCGCGGTGGTGGACCCGACGCGATTTAGCGTTCGTGGCTTGCGGTAAGCTGACGCCATGTTGTCAGACCTATCTCCTAACGCCCGCGCTCTAGCGGACTATATGAGTTCCCTCTCCGAAGAGGCCTGGTGCGCCGGCTGGTTGCTAGATCTCGAATTTATGCTTTGGTCGGTGCTCGTAGGGGAGAATTGCCACGGCCGATTAGCGCTTACCGACTCTGAAGTCGAACACCTGCGATCGCTATCGGGCGGCTGTCAAGGATGGATCGTATTTCACGAAAACACAGAGGAAACGTTCATGCCGTTGCCGGAATGGCTGCGCCTATTCGCTGACTGGCACGCAGCGAACACTAAAGGACGTGCAAATCGATAATTGCCGGGTTCAGAAGTCGAGAATTACCTTTCCGCAGAGCTGCCGCTGGCGACAGGCAGAAACGGGGTCGAACCGGGACACTCGACTACGTGCCGCGCAGTACGTCACAATCGTCGTGAGTTTCGATTTGATCAGAAGGCCTCCGCCAAAGGGGCGAAGTGTCAAACAAAATGCCGCCGACGTGGCCCGATGCGCGCGAATGCACCGAGCGAGATGTCCTCGCCCTAATTTCTGTGACCAGGTGTTCGCTTTTCCGATCTAGGCACAACTGGAACTCGCAATCGCATAACAGTTAACGGATTGTCGAATAAGCATGAGCTATTAGTCCATCGCCCAATGGGGCGATATCGAACGGCTAGGGACACCCCGGTCAGATCCTAATCAATGGTGAGTGAAATCTTGGCAGTCATATCTCTTCATGAATTGCTCCCAACACTTGCCAAAAAGTGTCTTCGGCCTTGGCATTTGGCATCTCGCGGAAGATTCTTGGTTGAAGTCCGCTTTGTGTTGGCTAGTTCACCGCACCAATACGTCCAGGTCTATGGTCAGTGCACCTCGGGTAAACGATTTGCATCCTTCCTGGCGGCTCTCTATCAAAACTCACTTCGTCACATATACCGTGACCTTCTCGGAAATGGTCGCTTCGAATCGACCATTACGCCGCGCGAGAACTGTAACCCATACTACCCATTTTGGAATCCAGACTTAATTCGGCGAGCAATGACGAGCAAAGGAAGGATGTACTTTCGTAGTGTTACTACTCGAGAGATAGTGCCGGAGGACAGCGACGAGGATGCGTGGGCTCGGGCTCGTGAAGCAAGACACCTGAAGTATCAGGCTTGCGTCCGGGTAACTCGGTGACATCCACTCTCTTGCGTTTGCTAGGTAATGCCACCGAAGCGCAGTTGCGCCCGCATACCAGCGTAAAGCTCGGCCCGCTCCGGCTACCATACCCGCATGCTCAAACTCCTCCTCCCTCTGCCGCTGCCACGCAAAGGCACCACGGCAGCTCATGAGCCTGGTTGCGGGATTAGCTGAAGCTGAGGCCGGACTTTACTGCCCGGATGCGGCCACTCGCCACTGGCAGGTCAGGGTCGCGACAATCCCGTGGCCGACTGAACGCCGGCAAGCGTCCGCCAGCGGCTCCAGCCAGTCAAAAACCCGTCATCCAATGACTTCAATTTGAAGCTCCGCGGCCGCCATTCGCGGCCTGCGGTGGCGAAGCGACCATCGGAGCGTGGGCCGCGATTGATAGTCGCTGTTATGCCAAACGCGGGCACCCGCTACGAGCGAACCTCGGTCGTAGAAGCGATCATTCCTTGTCTCTGGCTCGATCCTCTTAGTATCGGACTGTGACCACTATCTCGCGGGGCATTGCTTGCGAGCTGTAAGATAAACGCGACTGAATCGCGCGCGAGAAAGGCCACAGGGAGGTGTCGGTGCCGAGCATAAACGTACTCCAGGAAATCGTGACCTGGTCCAAAGATCGCCCGACATGGCAGCGCGACGCTCTGCGGCGTCTGGTGGTGAATGGGGAACTGACCGAACAGGACATCCGCGAACTGGCGGACATTTGCGAGGGCGATTATGGGCTGGGGCAGAAGAAAGAGTTTTCCCCACTGACCAAGGAGCAAGTCCCCGCCGGGACAAGCACGACGTCCGCCGTCTCGCTCGAGTCCATTTTTCACCATAAAGGCGTCAATGCGCTTGCGGAGAGCCAGACCCTCAAGTTCGGCCCCGCATTGACCATAGTCTACGGTGACAACGGGGCCGGGAAGACAGGCTATACCCGTATCCTCAAGCGCGCCTGTCATGCACGGGGACGCGAAGAGATTCTCGGCAACGTGGTGTCGGGAACCGCTCCGCCGAAGCTTGAAATTGCAATTAAGTACAAGGTCGGGACGGATCCCACCGTGCACGAATGGACTGGCGGAGAGACCGACGAGTTTGTCTCTCGCGTCAGCGTCTTCGATACGCACTGTGCCACCGTCTATCTCAACGATAAGACCAATGTCGCCTTTCTTCCGTTTGGACTCGATCTGTTCGACAAGCTTGTGAAGGCCTGCAAAGCTGTCCGAACACTTCTGGAGGCTGACCAACGGGCTCTAAATTCAAGCGCGCTTGCCTCCATCATTTCCACCGTTCCGGAAGGTACCGCTGCTGTAAGACTCGTAACGGGGATCACCGGCCTCACCAAGTCGGAAACTGTGCTTGCGGTGACGCGGCTTTCGGCGGAGGAAGAGAAGAAACGCGCTTTCCTTGAACAATCCATTAGGGACCTGCAGGCAAATGATCCGGAAAAGTTACTCAAGCAACTGATGCTCCGCGCCGGCCGTATCCGTGCCCTGTTTGAACATCTGAAGAAGCTAGAAGACTCGCTTGGCGAGAAAGCCGTCGATGACGTATTCAACGTCAGGGCCGAGGGCAGGCGCAAAAGCGAAGAGGCAAAGCGATTGCGTGAGGCGACCTTTCCGGCAGGTCTGCTTCCCGGGACGGGTGGGGACCAATGGAAGACCATGTGGGATTCGGCCAAACAATTTTCGGAGCAGCAGGCGTATCCGGGAAAGTCGTTTCCGGTCGTCGATCATGGCGCAAAATGCCTCCTGTGCCAGCAGAACCTGGAGCACGCGGCCGCCCATCGGCTGAAGCAGTTTCAGGAGTTCGTCATGTCAACGACAGAGCGAGAGCTTCGTCAGCTACGCGAGGACTTCGCACGAAAGAGGAGCGCTTTTTCAGTCCTCGTGGCGACAACGGACGCTGTTACAGAGACGCTCGCCGAAATCCGCCTCGAAAACGAAACGGTTGCGGACTTGATCGACTCGGCCATCGCGCAGATCGAGAAACGCCGCGCCGCCGTTGTTGCGGCGCTCGGAAATAACACCGATCTCGGGCCGGATTTTCCTGCGCTTGCCGTTTCGGCGAACGACGCCGATGGCGTGGCGCGGGATGTTGACGCTCGCATCAGATCTCTGCGCGACCCAGGAGCGGCGACGAAGAGTAAAGCGATGGAGTCAGAGTTGCGCGAATTGAATGCCAGGGTTCTGGTCCGGAAACATGAGCAAACCCTCCTTGATGAAATTGAGCGCAAGAAGAAGATCGCCGCGTTCGGTCAGTGCATCGACGAAACTAAACCCACAGCGATCACACAGAAGGGCTCTGCAGTCACGAAAGGCGTCGTGTCGGAGCGGCTGAAGACGCGCTTTCGGGAAGAGCTTGTTGGTCTCGACTTTACACATGTCGAGGTCGAACTCAAAGAGGCCGGTGGCGCTGAGGGTGTTTTTTATCACAAGTTGGCCCTCACGCGCGCGCCCGGCGCGGTTTTGCCGAAGGTCGTCAGCGAGGGCGAGCAGAGGTGTCTCTCTATTGCTGCGTTCTTCGCCGAATTGAGCACTGCGGATGACCCTTCCGGCATTGTGTTTGACGACCCGGTGTCTTCGCTTGATGTTAGATGGCGGCGGGCCGTGGCCGCTCGGCTGGTGCAGGAATCAAAGACTCGGCAAGTCATAGTGTTTACGCATGACGTGGTGTTCCTGCTGGAGCTGCATCGATCGGCGAAGGATATGGGTGTCGTGCCCTTCGACCAGCACGTGCGTTACACATCGAAAGGTGCGGGTGTTTGCTTGGATGAACTTCCATGGGCGGCAATGGCAGTAAAGAAGCGCATCGGTCATATAAGGAGCGAATGGCAGACTGTGGATAAGCTCTACCGCGACGGGCATCAGGACCAATACGAGAAAGAAGCGAAGAATCTCTACGGGATCCTCCGGGAAGCCTGGGAACGCGGAATTGAAGAGGTTCTTCTGGGAGGAGTTGTCGAGCGCTTCCGGTCGGGGGTTCAGACTCAACAGATCGCCTCCATCTCCGACATTACGCCAGAAGACACGAAGGCCGTCGAAAAAGGCATGTCGAAATGCTCCACGTGGTTACGCGGCCACGATCAGTCTCCAGCGGTACCCGCCCCCGTTCCGAAACCCACGGAGCTGAAGGCCGACATTGACGAACTCGACAACTGGGTGAAGGCGATCAACAAGCGGCGCGGCAGGTAGGACAGCACCTTCGTCGAGTGAACACGTCGGGCCGGGCAATGTTAACGAACCGCGCCTCATGTGAATAAGCCCAAACTTGATCCAGACAGACATTCTCAGGCGGCTAGCGGCCATTCGCTGCCGGTCGCTGCCGCGACCGCATATCCCCGAAGCGGCCGTTCGCGGGATGCGGTACGCTTCGCAGAGCATGGATGCACCCCATTGTCGTCCAATCAAGGTAGCGACGTGAACGCTGCCTGGCTTTTTGAGAACACCGGCTACCGAAAAATTGTCGGGAATGACTTTCCATTCGTAGGTGTCGTAGCTATTAACCGACATCTATAATGTGCTGATTACCCCGCTTGGATGTTTTCGATGACCGAACCAACCGCAACTGAGCAGTCGCCCCCGCTGTATGAAGGGCACGGACTCCCAGTCGATAAGTTGGACCCCGGGAAGTTCGAGGACTTTGTATTCGCATGCCTGCTTCAAGTTGCGGGCCCATGGAATCTAAGAATCGACGGGAAACCCACCGGCTCCGGAGACGGCGGCTTTGACATCATGGGCGAGAGTCTGCTCACGCACCGAAAGGCGTGCGTGCAATGTAAGCGCCAGCAGGACCCATTGGGAGTCTCCAAGGTGGCTGAGGAACTTGCGAAGGTAGCCGCAACCTCCAAGTTGGAGGGTTCCGACGTTGGGGAACATCGATTTATCTGCACCGGAGATATCGCGACAAAGCTGCGTCGCGCGCTGCGCCAAAATCCTCACAATGATCTCGCCGCGGCCGCTGGAGAGCAGATTGCCTCTGCGGCGGACGGACCGCTGGTGAGCCTGCGGCAGCGACTGGAGTCTGCCGGTCATGACGCCCGACAAGTGGCTGAATCTTACGTCCGGAATCTGGACACTCTTGTCGCGTGGAGCTTCCACGAGTTTGATGTGGCGCTTTCCGGTCAGTGGGATGCCATTTTGCCGGTGGCAGAGCGATATTTTCGGGTGACATCTGTTGTGCGGGAACATCCGCGCGCTAAATTCGAGCGCACCGCCTACGTCTCCGAGCATGGAAAGTTCCATCTGCCCACGGATCCCCGATTGCTGGATGGGCCGCTTCCCGTTGGACTGTTCACTGCGTCGGCAGAAGACCCCGCAGCACAAGACGCCACTCCACCGCGGAGTATGGCGCGTCTAGAGCAACTGGCGGAACTCGCGCCCGGCGACTTGGTCATCTTGGTTGGGGACGGCGGAGCGGGAAAGACCGCAGTGCTAAACCTGATTCGGGCTGTCGCTCTACGCAATGAGCCGGAATCCATGCTGCCGGTCGTGATTTCGCTTGGCACATATAACCCTGGGCAGCTAGGCCATGCCATCCACCAGGAACTTGGGGTCACTTACGGAACCTGGCAATCGCTTCCCGATCGGATACTGTTACTTTGTGATGGATTAAACGAGTGCTCTGCGCAGGCGGCCAAATCCTTTTTGGACGAGATCAAGCCGCTTCTGCGGCACAATCAGCTCGGATGCATCATCTCATCACGTGGCGATATGGGTCGCGCCCGGATTCCGCTACCCCAAGTTCCGGCCGCTTGCGTGCACATAGACGCACTCACGCCGATGGGCATTCGTCGGATTGCCGCGCATGAGCTCGACGAACATGCTGCTCCACTGTTCAGCGCCGCTTATAGAGCGTTGACCGATCGCGCCCGCACGTGGCTATTATGGACTCCATTCGCAGTTAGAGTTGCCATCCGATTGTGGCGCCAGGATTCTTCCTTGCCAGATTCCATGGGAGGCATGCTCCAGCGGACGCTCGAATTGCGAGGCCAGAGACACTTGGAACGGGGCTCCGTGAACATGGGCCCTGAAGCCACCACCGAACTGGCGCGCGCACTAGCCTTCGAAGCCGTTGTTGTGGACAAACGCCTTGAATATTCGGAGAACGAAGCAGGCGCTTGGATTCGACGGGCGAAACAGCGCTGCCGCGATACCCTTGGCATTTCCGACGTGACCGAGAAAGAGGCTATTGACTCGTTGCTTTCATACGAGCTCTTGCGACGCACGGCTACCGGGTACTACGCCTTTCAACATCACATTATCGCCGGCGCGCTAGCCGCACCACACCTCGCTGAGGTCTGGCGGGACCATACGCCCAGTTTGCGGGATCTCGTGGCTGATGATGCATGGATTTACGCGGGGCCGTATGTCGAAGCGGCACAGCGCGTGGACTTTCTGGACGCCATTTTTGATCTTGACCTTCAGTTGGGCGCGCGAGTGGCCTCCGAAATCCCAGAGTTGTGGCAACACGCTCAAGAGGTATTGGACCGCTGCGTTGCGCCGGACTCAGCAGAAGTCCTTCGCATTCATGGGATCTTTGCCCTAGGACATCTGGGCGGTGCCCGGTCCATTGCGAAACTACGGACGATGAAAATTCGGCAAGGTGAGCCTCTGACGCATCCTATGAACATGGCGCTGGCATGGGCGGGAGACGAACACTATCTCAGGACTCTCCTGCCAGAGGTCGATGCGCACCGAAGTAGCGGCGTGACGATTAATGGGGGCGTCATGCCAATTTGGGACTCCGCCCCGCTTCCCATTCGACTTGATTTCGCCAGAAGGCGGCTTAAGGAGTGCGCCCCCGGTTCTCCAGTCGGAGAATCGATGAGGTTGATTGCCTTCGAACAGGACGCTGGCGACGCTGCTCTCATCGAATCCCATCTTTCCGGAGCAACACACACAGCCGCATGGCATGCCGCTCTATCCGCAATGCGGGCAGTAGACCCGGCTCGAGCCAAAGCAGTAGTTGATGCAGCTCTAGCGGCGCCCTCGGCGACTGCGGCCGATAAGGCCCTGGTCCTGCAAGTCGCAGCCGGCGCCCGCGTCAATGTGGATATTCACGAAGCGTTCCGCTGCGCTACCGCAGAGGTCCCTGACGGGAATACGCAAGAGCTTTACCTGCTCATCGACGTCGTCGGCCGGCTATCGCTACCGCCAGACCTAGTCCATGCTCTTGAGGAGGAGCTACCGCGCAGCTCAGGCGACCGCCGGCAACGACTTTGGCAGCTTGCATCGGAATGCCATAGCGAGGTGATAGCCAACTATGCCGCTTCGCGCGTAGAGGCGTGGGACGACGACGCTTTAGTTGCCTGTTGTTTCTTCATTGCCCAACCCGATCTCGCGCGATCCCGCCAGGTAAAGCTGATCGAGGCGTGCGAAAAGGCGCTTGATGTACCGTTTACCGCTACCAATTGGACTCTCCTGACTGTACTAGAGTTGTTGGAGAAGCTCGGATTCACGGGCAAAGCCGTGGCTGTGTTGTCTGCGGAAGTAGAGCGTCTAGTGCGCGTGGATCAGGCCGCACGGCGAAATGAATTAGACACGCTGTCGGCAGAGGACCTAGCGGTATTTGGGAATGGCCAGCGCGACGCTCCGTCCATACAACTTTCGATCCAGGCGTCGCTGCTTGTGCCCATGGTGGCCCGGTTGCGCAAGAGGTTGCCAGCAACTATGCCGCTATTGCTGCTGCACTTCGACTTCACGTCTTCATCCGTTGCAGATGAGATGCGAGCGGCTCTTTCCGGACACACCGACGAGTCGATTGACCAGGTATTGCAGCAGATTGCTGACATGTGGGTCACCGTTTCGGGCCTGAGCATCGTATGTCCGCGTGGAGCGACCGAAGTGCGCATCCGGTTGCTCGAGGCAGCATTGCGCCAGTACTACGGTCATCCAGCAGCGATGCACACGTTAACGGGAGCGGTCGAGTCGTGCTGGAGTGAGGTGGTCTTGGAGATGGTTCTCAGAAGTGTCGCACAGATCCCTCAATGGGCGGAGTACGAAGCGCAATTCTTCAGGGAATTTACACGAATGGTCGCTCAAAGGATTCAGCCAGAGAACGGCCCGGCCATCGAACGCGCCATCGCTGAAGCGCAAACCGGCCCTGCACAACGCGTACTGAATGTATGGCAGACCGAAGCTCTGGGCCGACGTATTGGACTGGGAACGGAATTGAGGCCCTTTGCAGCCGATGCACGATAGCCCCTAGATGCAAAGCCTTCGTTAGCGGAACACCTTAGCCAGGTCCCTCGGCGCAGGCCTCAGACGCCCATGTCGCAGCCTGTATCACCAACTCATGTTGGTAATTCGCGGAGACCTGGTCACAAGGACAAATTCGCAGCTCTGTACACGACGAGCACTTTGCCGACTGTTGCGATGGAGTGCCGGGCGCTGAGCACGGACGACCGCGACCGCTATACATGGCCCGGGACGCGACGACGAGGTGTTTCGGTGGGCTCGCTAACAGATGACCGCTCCCGCAGCGGACTAATGGTCAAATCGTCCCGGGCTTATCTCGCCCGATTGCCGGGCAGGTCACGGCCAACAGTTGCCAGTGGCGGCACCGAAATGATCGCCTGTTACCGGACGCTTGCGGATTCCGGTGCTGATCATATGGGGGTGCCGGCAAGGAAGGGAATCTGCCCCAGATGCCGGCCGGTCTCGCTGTCCCGCTAACTCGCCAGGTTCACGGGGAGCAGACGGTCGTACTCTTTTTTTACCACCGCATAACACTCGCAACTGCGTTCTTCTAACGCTGCCCGGTCGAGCACCGTGATGTGCCCGCGCGCGTATTGAATCAATCCCGCGTGCTGTAACTTGAGCGCGCCCTCGGTCACGCCTTCACGGCGGACGCCCAGCATGTTTGCGATCAGTTCCTGGGTCATCACCAGTTGGTTGCCCTCCAAACGGTCCAAGCTCAGCAGCAGCCAACGACACAGTTGCTGGTCAAGTGAGTGGTGGCGGTTGCACACCGCCGTTTGCGACATCTGGGTTATCAATGCTTGGGTGTAGCGCAGGAACAAGTGCAGCACAGGGCCCGCTCGGTTGAACTCCTCTTTCATCAACTGCCCTTTCAGCCGAAATCCCTTACCCGCACTTTGCACCACCGCGCGGCTGGAGGTGGACTCTCCTCCCATGAACAGGGAAATGCCGACGATGCCCTCATTGCCGACGACGGCAATCTCTGCTGAGGCGCCGTTTTCCATCACATACAGCAGCGAAACGATGGCGGTCGTTGGAAAATAGACGTGGTTCAGCGTAATTCCCGACTCGTAAAGCACTTCGCCCAGCGACAAGTCAACGGGTTCCAGGAGCGGCAGCCAGCGCTGCGACTCTGCATGCGGCAGCGCAGCGAGCAAGTGGTTTTTTACAGGCTCTGACGAAAGAATTTCCACAGAACTCCGAGGTGTATCTAGATCTCAAAGAGCACGCGTCGTTGAGGCGCCCAGCTCCCTTTAGGCGAATCGAGCGCTCTTGTATGTTCGCTAGCGAACAAGTATAGGCCGTCCGGCAACGCTCGCCCATTCCGGTGGTTTGTTGAACTTAACAATAACGCCCCCGCGTCGAGCCGGTTTTGTAAGTCTCCCGGCAGACTGAGCATCGGTGCCTCCTTGGGGCACATGTGCGGCAGCGTACAGAGGGCCTTGAAGCGTAAGACTTACAATTCGAAAGACGATGACTGTATGCAGGGAGAACTCCAATGACTGACGTGTACGTGTACCGCTTCATGCGTCGCGGGCCGGCTGGCGAAAATATCCTATCCGAGCGACGGGCGACGCTTGAAACGATCAAGGGTAAGGGCGAAGCCGTCATGGAATCGCAGATCGTGGTCGATCACACAGAAGTGGATGGCAACGGTTTCCTTATTGGCAGCGCTGGCAACGAGTCGCACCCGATGGTTGAGCTTTGGGCTGAAATACGGTCGCTGGAACGCAGAGCCAATTCAAGAGACAACGAAGCGCTGACGTTAGGCGAAAGTACCGAGGGCCAGCGCATCTATTCGCTTCACTTGGAAAGTAGGGAGTTGCGCAATCAGGCTCAAAGGTTGAAGAAGCAGCGTGCCGATGCAATGGCCAGCGAACTCGGCAACCGAAGCGATACGCAAGACTTTGAACATTTCGGGGGCAGTCCAACAACGGGATAGACGCGACCGCCGACTCTGGCGACAATCAATATCGAGCGCCAAGGCTCGAAAATGGGAACGTTCGCATTCGTTGACTTCCCTATACGTGACGGTCGCCGCAGGCGCCTTCGGGTCCGAAAGTACGCGTTGGCGGCCGGTGTCCACGTGACGGCTGCAATTCGCGCGCAATAAGTCCGTAGTGCTCGTTGTGCCCAAGGTGGCCGCACGCTAAAGCAGCTGCGTAGCGATGATTGGGTGGCCCGAGCGGCTATGAACCCCGGGCTTTGCTCCTGTGGCGTCGCGGGAAATCCCCGTAGAACCCCGCGTCCTCGAATCTCTCGAATTTCAGTGCGAGACGGTCGGACTGCTGCAAAGCTTTACGTATATTTGGCCCCCTATGTGCGTTAAGGCACGGAGCGGCATGCAAGGCAAGCGGATAATTTACTGTCGGCCGGTACCCGGACATTAAATGACAATCAACTCTCAACGCGGAACTCTAAGCCGTGTCGGGTAAGGTCCTCACCCAAGTGCTTGGGCAGAGCGAGTACATACATGAGCAAATAAAACAGTCCGCCGAAGAGCTATCCTCGGTCAATACCGGTATTAAGCACGAACTTGCAAACAACGACCCACTGCCGGGAGTGAAAAGTGCTCTCGACAAAAATGAAGCCGTTACAAGCAAATTGCAAGATGCGTCGGAAGGACTAACGGCGGTGAATCAGGCGCTGCAGATTGAAATCAGAGATCGGACTATGGTCGATCATCAATTGGCCGCGGCGGTGGAACAGGAGGAAGGTTCTCGCAATGCCGCCTTGCATGACAATTTGACCGGTCTGCCGAACCGCATGCTTTTCAAGGATCGGCTAGAACATGGACTTGCTCAGGCGAAACGGCATCGGTGGATTCTTGCTGTTATGTTCGTGGATCTGGACGATTTCAAGAGCATTAACGACACGTATGGGCATCACGCAGGCGACGCAGTTCTGCAGACTGTGGCAACGCGGCTCGCGCACAATGCGCGCAACGACGACACGGTCAGCCGCTATGGCGGTGACGAGTTTTTATACCTGCTGACTCCGCTCCACGAGCAAAAGGACATTGCCATGATTGCCGCGAAGATCCTCAAGGCGATTCACGCGCCATGCGACGTGCGTGTAGGTGATGTCATCGTCAACCTATGTCTCGAGGCCAGTATTGGAATCTCGGTGTTCCCGAAAGACGGCGACAGTGCGGCCGAATTGATCAATCGCGCGGACGAAGCCATGTACGGGGCCAAAGAAAACAAATCCGGGTTTGCATTTGCACAATAGAAGCCTGTACGTGCGGTGTCGAACAGACGGCCAACCGGGGGGAGGAATAGGCTCTCAGGATGCTCCACGAATTTTTGACGTCGAATCGTCAGCTATTAATCAGTCGTTGTAGGGAAAAGGTCGCCAAGAGGTTCGCGCCCACTGAGACCCAGGCAACGATCGATCACGGCGTGCCGCTATTCCTGCAACAGCTTGTCGAAACTCTTCGAGCCGAGCAAGACACACACATTCGGGGTGTCGATGCAGAGCCGACGCCGGCGGCTACGGAGATCGGTCGCGCGGCGGCTCTACACGGCGCTGAATTGCTGCGTCGCGGTTTCAGCGTTGACCAAGTAGTGCACGACTATGGGGATGTGTGCCAATGCGTTACGGCACTAGCGGTCGAACAGGACGCACCCATCTCCACAGACGAGTTTCGCACCCTAAACCGATGTCTCGACAACGCAATTGCGGACGCCGTCGCGTCGTTTGGGTCTGCCCGCCAGACATCGATCGACCGCCAAGCGGAAACGTTGCAACAACGCCTGGTTGTTTTTACCACCGAACACCGACGACTAATCGATATCGCCACCCAGTCACTCACTGCAATCAAGACTGGCAATATAGGAATAGCCGGAGCAACCGGCACATTGCTAGCTCATGCCTTAGAGGAACTACGCTCCCTTACTGACCGGACCCTGCCGGAGATTCTTCTCGCATCCCCAAGCGCCAAAGCAGTATCTGCCTAGGTCTGCGGGGAACGCGGCATGGCCGCCGGGCAGGATGTTATCCGGGTTGGAGATGGCGTGCTTTGAGTTGTGAGTTCCGCCAGGCTTCGGCGCACCACCTCACAGCCATGCTGTCAACGAGGAACCGGTGTCTGTACTCGAAGGAACACTGCGCTTCACCGTAAGCAGCGGCTACATATGGGATTCGGGCCGTAGTTCGCAGCCCCAGAGCTGACACTCGTGATCGGCTGCAAGGGGTCGAGGGCGCCCCCCCCTCGGTTGGGTTATCCATCGTGGACGACGAACACATCGCCGCGGCGCGTGCCTACAGGGGCCGGGCATCTCTGAAAGGCAGCCGGATATCCCTGTCCTGCGACGATCGCGCGTGACAAAGTGATCGTGATACCTGACGTTGCTTATGAGGACCCTTCGCGACAGAACATTGTGATCGCCAGTCACTATGAGTGCGCAGATCATAATGAGCGCGAATCACAATTAAGCGGTTTTGCGGCGGCCTCCGGCTGATGCGGACGCCGACTTCAGCTCGGGCTGGCCGAGCGAATCGATCGACGACCGTGACAAAGTGATCGTGGCCAGGGTATACCGAAACGAGGATCTCATCCCGGCCATGACGGCAACCTCCGTAACGTGCCCTCATGGCCCATTTACGCACCCTGCGAAAAGGTGCGTAAAGCCGATCTTTCCTCTTGATAACCTATTTTATCAGTAGTAAAAAGGGAGATAATAAACGCGGTCAAACCTGACACAGGGAGGCTTGATGAGAAAATTCATGGGGTCGAATAGCGACCTCGGTTTGTTTCTTGTCCTTGTTGCCATCGGGCTGTGGATCATCCTATGGCCCATTCATGGTTTCGATCCAGGTGCGTCGGCGGCGTTGGCAGGAGCCCTCTTCGGTGGCGCAGCGCTCCTATTGGGAAACTGGATAAACCGATACAACGAGGTCGATGCTGGCGCAACCGAGCGGGAGGAGCGTAAAACAAAGCTGACAACCCTCCTTGCGGCGGAACTTGTCAATGTTGCGGCGTCGCTCATCGATGCCAAACGATTTGTTGACGCTGCGCTAGTCACTTTCGAAGCCGGCGGATCTGTCGAGCCGCGGCAGGATATGAGCTGGCTGATGCCACCCAGACCGTTTAACGACAGCCTGGACCTAGAGATTCTCATTCTCGAACAGCCGGCTATCGATGCACTGGTAACCCTGCGGTCTAATTTGTGGAAGACAGGCAGAGCCATGGCAGCGATCACAGAGGGTCGGGACAGTTTTGGTTGGTTGCGCGCAACGGCGCTTTCTGGCGGCCTTGCGCATGATATGAGCGTGCTAACCAAAGTCTTTGAGCATATCGCCCCTACCCGCGAATTCGCGCTAGAAGACAAGTCGCCGGAGCTCGCCATTTCGATTTTGAAGCGTTTAGCCAAAATTGCCAGTACAAGCACCAAGTTGAAATGAACGACTCGACTGCACGCATTGTTCCCCGCGCAAGGCCTCTGACCGCCGCCGCATTCCACGGCCTGGCCGACGTGCCACAGGAAATGGAATGGTTCGCCAACCTGGGCAACCAGGCGACACGCCGCGCGTACCAGACGGCCCTGCAGGACTTCATACTCTTCACCGGCATCGAGCGGCCGGAGGAATTTAGGACCGTGACGCGAGTGCACGTCATCGCTTGGCGCGACGAGCTCGCCCGACGCGCGTTGTCGGCGACGACCATTCGGCATCGGCTGTCGGCGCTGGCTTCGTTGTTCGACTACTTGTGCGACCAGAACGCCGTAACCCATAACCCGGTCAAAGGCGTAAAGCGACCGGTTCCCGAGACTATCGAAGGCAAGACCCCGGCGCTTGGTGACGCCCAAGCCCGCCGGCTCCTCGCGGCGCCAGCCGGCGACACGATCAAAGCCAAACGGGATCGCGCGATCTTGGCGACGCTGCTCTATCACGCGCTCCGCCGAGACGAGCTCTGCAAGCTGAAGATCAAAGACTATCGCCAGGAGCGGCGTGGAGTGCCGCACTTGAAGGTGTCCGGCAAAGGCGGCAAGACTCGCTACGTGCCTCTGCATCCTGCCGCGAGCGGACTGATTGCCGACTATCTCGAGGCCGCAGGCCACGGCAGCGCCGAGGCAAGCCCGCTTTTCCGTCCTCTCCACAACAGCCGCGACCGGGCGTCCGGCCAGGCCATCACGCCGGACGGGGTTTACCGGATGGTGCGGGAGTACTCGAAGGAGTTGGGGTTCGAGATCGGAGTACACTCACTGCGCGCGACCGCCGCCACCAATGCGCTCGACCACCAAGCCGACATCGCCAAGGTCCAGGAGTGGCTGGGGCACGCAAACATCTCGACGACGCGGATCTATGATCATCGCAAGACCAGGCCGGAGGACAGCCCGACGTTTAAGGTCTCGTATTAGCGGCACACGCCGCTAACTCGTTTGCTTCTTGGAAACTTGATGGCGTCTCGCGGCTAAGCCGAGAGAAAGTCATTCCGCCAATTGTTGCTCGATCTGTCCAATATGAACCATCGAGGGACTTTGTGTCTTGACTGATTTGCAGTTTCGCGCCGCCATAGTGAATTGGGCTATGTGCGCGATGCTCAATTTTTGGCTCGTTTCGATAGCTGAAGAAAAGCTCTTGGTGTTCGTCCGCTTGTCGAGAGATGACTCCTTGTAGTGACCCGGACTGTGATTGCTCGGTGAAAAGCCGGACGTGAATATCGGAGAGGGTCTGCCTAATAACGATGAACGACGGTATAGCTGGAATTCCTTGTTTTGTTTCGGGGTTGATCCACTGCGAGCGTAGCTCACCCTCGTAAAAGCCGATGAGATTGGGGCGCTTCACAAGCGCATTGAGTAGAGGCCATCGCCAGGCCCACTTCTCGAAAATGGTTACTACGGCGATCAAAATTGACTGTACCAGGGAGGCTGGCTTTAAAAGAGCGGCGCTCAATGACTCGCCGTAAAACAATAGAGTGATCGCCCACGCCACCACTGCGATCCAGAATAAAGCAGTGAGATAGGTTTTCGTAGGCATTATGTACCGAACCCAACATGGTTCCACGCGTCTTGTAGGAATGTGCGCGTTGCCGCACGGTTCCAGCCTTGCGTCGAATGAAAAAGATATTTGATCCCGTTTACCTCTACCATTGTCTTTTCACACGCCTCCTCTTTTGTGGCATCCCACAAGTGAATAATAACTGCCTTCATATCTTCGAGGTGGCTCGGATGCTGAAACGTGGCGTCGGGGCAATTGTAAACCAAGCTCTCAAGCAGAAACGAGGACATGGCTTTAGCGCTTGCGCTCCCGCCGTCCGCCATCTCATACCGCAGATTTTTCAGGCAACGAGCCTTTTTCTTGAACTGCTGGCCGGTGCTTTCGTGTCTTGACACCCCGTTAGCATAATGCTGTTCCGGCCAGTTGTAGATCAACTGTGAATTGCTTGCGCATTGGAGGACAGCGCCGCTGTGATATTGCAGACCTAATCCATTGCGAAAAAAAAGCCGACCTTCAAATGCGGGTACGACATCAGCGGCAATTCGAGAGGTGTTTTCTCGTACGTCAAACGCCTTGTCGCCGCGTGTGATTGCTGGTGCGCCAAAGTGAGCCTTCAGCGCCGCTTCAACGTCCGCTTTGAGGTTGTGAAGAGTGTAGGATGCGTCCGTGTAACCGAGTGATTGATTGCCGACGCCAGGAACCAGCGAGTAGTCACCGTAAAAGCCGGCTTTTGATAAAACGCAAATGTCTACGTCGCTATCAGCTCGCACATTCGTCCGATTTCGATATGAACCCTGAGAAAAAACGCGAATTTCGCGGGTGTTCAAGGGAGCGTAAGACGTGATTGCATCGCGGACCATGCGCTCGGCTCGGTTCGCCTTATCTTGTTCGGTTTGAGACGGACCGAGCGCCCATCGATTAAATTTGTTTTCCCAATATTGTGTGTTCATGTGCCGAAACAGCAGATTTTATCGGGTTTTTCGGCTTATGTTCTCGGGCCGCAACAGCTAAGTCGCCAGACCATAGCTCTTAAGAATAGATTCTCGAATAGGCGTCAATTGGTGACGAAACAGCTGTTTGGTAAGCAATTGTTCGCGTAATTTTGATGCATATCCGCAATTGATACATTCAAAAAGTACGGCAACAACCTGGTGGCCATCAAGAGCCGCCCCGTCTAACTCGACAACCGCTGCGTCGTCTTGGAGACATATTGGGCACCGACAATCCCAAGGATATTCAAAACCCTTTTCAATCTCAGTCCGAGCTTCTTGGTGCATCAAATATCGGTCGCCATGAATATCCGCGCCCTCTAGCGCCATTAACTCCCAACTCGACTGAAAGTTATCTTTGAGCGACCAGCGAACACTTGCACCGAGCGCTTGTAACCAGAATGTGCCCCCAGCGCTACCCTCCGCGCACGCGGCCTCGTAAGCGGCCACTGCTACCTGTAAATGCTCCGCGTACTCAGTGTGCAGACCTTCGCGGCAGTCAAATTCAAGAAACTCTTTAGCGACTTCGAAAAACAGTGGTATCCCTGTTTTCATTATCTCAAGAATCGAGCGCTCATCATCACGAGGGCTGAATCCGCGATGCGTAATTTGATTCCGGAGATCTCGGAATGCCGTCGTCCGCACGTCATCCCATTGACTCATAGCCGCTGAGACACTTAACGCCCTTTTTAGCAGAGTTTGTAGACCGTCTTTAGGCTTCTGGCCTATGGAAGACGCTTGAAGCGCGCTTTCAATTGCCGCGGCGATGGCGGCCAAAGCACTCGGGTACCTTCTAAGCGCAATGAGGAATATAAACGTTTCAAAATTCTGCAGCGCGGCAGCGACGTAATCTTCGCTGATTCGCGAAGGTGAAGACCGGAAAAACAGCAATGTTACGTGCTCATTCATTTGTACAATTTCAAACAGCAGATGTTGATGCCGCCCCCCTAATTCCCCTGGACCTGCGACACGGATGCCTTGTCGTACAAGTATCGCTGAAAGCCCGCGAACACTTTGCCGATTTCTTCCGGTCGCCCCAGCTCGGCGACAGCGTCCGCGATTGAATCGTGATACTTGAGCCGAAGCAACGGCGTGAGTTTGTCCTTGCTCAGTTCCTCCACACCCACGGTGACGTAGTGTGACAGCACGAAGTCGATGAATTCTCCCTGCTTGTAGGTTATCTGCGCGCTGACGCCGCGCTTCGCCTGGGTCGCGCGCTCCTGGCGGCTCAGCATAGGTAACGCGTAGGCCACGTACGCGAGGACATCGAAAATGTCACTTTTCTCGGCATCGATAATTTTTTGCATCTCGGTGAGCTGCGCGCTGCCGAACCCCTTCTCTGCGAGCCCAATCAGCAGCTTCGCGCGGGTTTCCGGGTCGCTCCACAAGGTGCGCAGCTCGTCCTCGTTCTTGAAGAACTCCGGCAGCTTTCCAAATAACATTTCCATGAATTGCTGCGCCGACATCGGCGTCCCGTCCGCGTGCCAGAACGTGGTGCTCACCATATGCTGAATGGTCCGTTCCTTACCATCCGCGAGTTTTACCTTTGCCCGTATTGGCTTGGGCGCTCGTGGCTCACAGGGAGCGCCTGGGGGCTGCGGGTCATTTGGATCGACCGGCGTCCGCGGCGGGCCAGGGATACCGGGCTCCGGAGCGATCGACTCGCCGTCCCAGGTGGGATCGTTGAAATGCTGATGCGCCTTCACGAAGTCGTAGATCGTGAAGTAGTCCTTCCCGTCATAGAGCCGCGTCCCGCGGCCGATAATTTGCTTGAACTCAATCATCGAGTTGATGGGTCTCATCAGTACGATATTGCGGATGTTGCGGGCATCCACGCCGGTCGAGAGCTTTTGCGAGGTCGTGAGGATCGTCGGGATGGTCTTTTCGTTGTCCTGAAAGTCGCGCAGGTGCTGATCGCCGAGGCTGCCGTCTTTGGCGGTGACCCGTTGGCAATAGTTCGGATCTTTGCTGGTCTTCATCTGGTTGATAAGATCGCGCACCGCCAGTGCGTGGTCCTGGGTTGCGCAGAACACCAGCGTCTTTTCCCCCTGGTCGATCATGTCCATGAAAACCTTGACTCGGTAGGCTTCGCGTTCCTTGATTTCAATGATCTTGTTGAAGTCGGGTTCCTCGTACCGCTTCCCCGCCTCGAGCTCGCCCTCCACGAGCGTGTCATCCGGCGTGTACAGGTACTCGGCCAGGGTCGTCGCGATCTGTTTGACCTTGAACGGCGTGAGGAAGCCGTCATTGATCCCGTCTTTGAGCGAGTAGATGTAGACCGGCTCGCCGAAGTATTTGTATGTATCGACGTTCTCATTGCGTTTCGGCGTCGCTGTGAGTCCCAACTGCACCGCCGGCGAGAAATAGTCAAGGATGCCGCGCCAATTGCCCTCATTGTTGGCGCCGCCGCGGTGGCATTCATCGATGATGATCAGATCAAAGAAATCGTCCGGATAATCGCCGAAATACGGTGACGGTTTTCCGTCCTTGGGCGGTCCGCTCATGAATGTCTGGAAGATCGTGAAAAAAATGCTGCCGTTGGTCGGAACACGGCCCTTTTTCTTGATCGACTCCGGGGCGATTCGGACCAGAGCATCGTCCGGAAAGGCTGTGAAAGACGTGAAATCGTTGTACGCCTGGGTAGCGAGGGTATTGCGGTCGGCCAACAAGAGGATTCTCGGCTGCCGCTCCGGCTCCTTTCCACTTTTCCAATCCTTGACGTTCCAACGGGCCTTGAAGAGTTTCCACGCAATCTGAAAGGCAATGGACGTCTTACCTGTGCCCGTCGCGAGCGTCAGCAACACGCGATCTCGCCCCGCCTCAATGGACTCAAGCACGCGTTTGACTGCGATCTCTTGGTAGAAACGAATATCCCAGGTTCCGCTCTTGTCCGGATAAGGCACGGCGGCGAAGCGATCCCGCCAGGTGTCAGGGTTTGTGAAGACCACCTTCCAGAGCTCGGCCGGACTTGGGAACTGAGCGACCGGACCTTCGGTCCCGGTTTCCATGTCGATGGCATAGACCCCCTGCCCGTTCGTCGAATAGGTATGCCGAATCTCCAGCTTCCCAGCGTAGTTCTTGGCTTGCGCGACCCCCTCGGACAACGCTTCGTCCCAGGCCTTGGCTTCGACGACCGCCAGTTTGGTGTTGCGATACTCGAGCACATAGTCGGCGATCAACGGCTTGGTACGCCTTCCGTGGCCCTCGAGCCGACCCAGCGTGATGGAATACTCCCGCCGAATGCGACTGCCTTCCACCACGCCCCACCCAGCCGCTTTGAGGGCAGGGTCGATGTGTTCGGCGCGGGTCTCGGCTTCGTTCATGCGGCCGCTTCCACCCGGGCGGCGGCCTTCTGGGCTGTCAGCGCACCGGAAAAGGCGCTGTGCAGAAGGGATTTCTTCAAGGCCTCCAGCGCAGCAAGCTTCCGTTCGTAGATGCTGTCCAAGCGTTGGGTCTCTCCGCTCAAACCGTCGAGCTCCGCGACGATGCGTTGTTGTTCATTGACAGACGGAAATGGGAATTGCTCGTTCTCGAATGTCCCCATGTTAATATTAGCTTGTGCGCTCCCCTTTCCCATTGCTTGAATGCGGACCTTGAATGACTGGAGCAGATATTCGATAAAGCCGACATCCGCCTCTTTGGGATTTGCTACAACGCCGATGATGCTGTCCGGAAAGCAGGCGTCGAAGCCCAAAATTGCCGTTTCCGCAATATTCGCCGCGATGGTGATGCAAATGGTCCCCTTCGGCCACAATTTGCTTTGGGCCAGTCCTGCCTCGCTATAGGTTTGCGAATATCCGGTGATGATGTGGTCGGCATTGCGAATGTCGCCAGTCTGCACGAATGGATACTTGCCTCCGTAAAGATGCGGCGCATTGCGTGGCCTGTGCTTAGACTTGCCGCGGCCAAAGGTAGTCGCGATCTCCTCCAAGGTCCTTCGCTTCCATGTCTTACCGCGTTCAGTAAACACAGATTGAAGCTGGCTCTCGAAGATAGCCCGGGCATTCTGGATGTTCTTCTCGGCGTTTGCTTTGGCGGTCGCGATGCCCTCAAACGCCACGTCGAGGATGGCGACGATCGCGCGTTGTTCGCCGAGAGGCGGTAGAGGCATCTTAAACTGGGCAAGGGCTTCGCCCGTGAGGTGCTGGATTCCTGTTCCGTTAAAGTGGCTCTTCAGTGAGCCGTCCAGATCCTTCATATAGAGATAGTAGAGAAGCCATCTAGCTCGCGCCGGCTCGTGAAATCGGACTCTGTGCAAAGCCTTTTGAAAATACACAGATTCGTCCTTGTCCCAAATGGCAGCCCGCCCTGGATAGCCACCCTCGCAGATGATTAAATCTCCCTTGACGACCGAGTATCTTTCTCGCTCTTCCTTCTGGAATCGCATTTCTTGTACGTCGGACAAGTCAAAATCGAACCAGCGAACGTTAAAATTTCGAAGGTATGGCTTCGGATCGCCCTTGTTTTTTTCCTTGTCGAGCATTTTACCAAGAGAGTGCGTAGCGATTTCGCTCAAGCTTTTGAGCTGCCAACCCGTCCTCATAATAGCGCCTCAATCTTCGTCAACACCGCCGCACTCTCCACATCCAGCGCAATGATTTCCTCAATGATGGCCTGCGGACTGCGGTGTGTGATTGCTTCGCCAACGTTCGCGTTCTTGACTGACAGATCGAAGGTTGCGGGGTCAATCGCCTTGGCGTCTACGCACCAGCTCTTTGGCGAGTCCGCAAATGTCTTCTGCAACTTTACGAATTCAATCAGGTCCTCGTCGTTGAGCGGATTGGTCTTGCCCATATTGCGGCCCGGATCCAGCTGGTAGTACCAGACCTTGCGCGTTTTGCTGCCCTTCTCGAATAACAACACTACGGTCTTCACGCCGGCGCCTTGGAAAGTGCCGCCTGGACAGTCGAGAATCGTGTGAAGGTTGCAGCTCTCGAGCAGGAGCTTACGCAAGCTGGTCGAGGCGTTGTCGGTGTTCGACAGAAACGTATTCTTGATGACGACGCCACCACGACCGCCGGCTTTCAAAATTCTAATGAAATGCTGGAGGAACAAGAATGCCGTCTCGCCGGTGCGGATCGGGAAGTTCTCTTGAACCTCCTTGCGCTCACTCCCGCCAAAGGGCGGATTGGCGAGCACTATGTCATAGCGGTCCTTTTCCTGAATGTCGGCCAAGTTCTCGCTGAGCGTGTTGGTATGAATGATGTTCGGTGCTTCGATCCCGTGAAGAATCATGTTCATGATCGCGATCACGTAAGCGAGTGACTTCTTCTCCTTGCCGTAGAACGTGCGGGTTTGGAGGGTCGTGACGTCCTTGGTCGTGAGCTTTGTCTTGGACTTCAGAAAGTCAAAGGATTCGCACAAGAACCCCGCAGAACCCACTGCCCCATCGTAAATCCGCTCACCGATCTTGGGCTGGATGACCTGCACGATGGCCCGGATGAGTGGGCGCGGGGTGTAATACTCACCACCGTTTCGACCGGCGTTGCCCATGTTCTTGATCTTTGCTTCGTACAGGTGCGAGAGCTCGTGCTTTTCGGCCTGCGAGCGAAACCGCAGCTCATCGATGTGATCGATAATCTCGCGGAGGTTATAGCCACTCTGGATTTTGTTCTTGAGCTCTACAAAGATCTGGCCGATCTTGTACTCAATCGTGTTCGGTCCGGTGGCCCGTTGTGTGAAATCCTGTAGGTAGGGAAACAGCTTTTTATTGACGAAGTCCCGTAGATCGTCGCCGGTCAGGGATTTGTTGTGGTCGAGCTTCCCGTCTTTCCCTTTCGGCGCCGCCCAGTTCTGCCACCGATAGGGCTTGTCGAGGATGTAGGTGTACTTCTTGCCGTTGATCTCGGCTTCCGCGACTTTGTCCTCCTCAAGCCCATCGAGGTATTTCAGAAACAAAAGCCAGGAGGTCTGTTCGGTGTAGTCTAGCTCTGTCGTGCATCCCGCTTCTTTGCGTAGCACGTCGTCAATATTGCGAAACGCTTGTTCAAACATAATCGGCGACCTGCCTCGCAATTATTGCAGTTGTGTCTTGTTTGCCAACGCGGAGCATATCGGCCGGGCTATCGGTGCCACTGGCCGTCAGTTAATTTAAAGCTCTTTCCGCGCGGGCGTACGAGTACATGTATCCGCGACCGTCTCAACTGAGTTTGTATTCGGGATCTGTAAGCGCCCGGAGCAGCAGGTGAGTTGTCCCATGTTTAAAGAGATACACCCCGCTCCACTAACAACGCTTTCGATCGCTTCAGCGCGTCGCCCGCATCCCGTCGCAGGCACGAGAGCTTCATATCGTAGTCGGCGCGAACCCGCGATAACCGGAGTCCATCCAACTTATTTCCAAAAATCAAATCCTGAGCCGAACGATTTTTATACCACTCGACTGTCTTTTTGTGGACATCCGAATGCGAGGTTATCCCAGCATGATCACGAGCGACCAGAAATGCCGCGTAATATGACCTTGAAATCACCGACCGTGCAGTTACCGATCTCTGATCTTGCCCGTCAGCGTACCAAGCCGAAGCTTGGTGATAAAACTCGACCGCGTCCACGGGTTACTCGAACACGACCGTAACGGCCCGAAGGGCAGCCGTTGTTGTCTCGTGGCCAGTGATATCAGCGTAGAACTGATCCTCAAGTGCCATTCGAGCGTCCACGTCATCGATGCCCGTGCGCACGTAGAGAACATCCCGCTTCCACCCCTCCTCCGGATCCGCCTCCTCAAACATCGCAAATTTGGCCAGCGGAAATGCGCGCAGCGCCGCCGCCTCCAACATCGCCTGGTTAGAAGGTACCCGTCCTACAACGTGCATCGCAGTTTCAGCAACAGGGCCCGAATGAGAAAGCAGGCCAGGTATGGCAGTCAGATCGCCAGTAACCGGGATAGGCGCTGAGACAAGGCCCCACGCTAACACTCCTGGCGATCCGGGCAACCATCCCGTCGTTACCTCGCTTGCCTCGAGAGTCGCCGGCACTGACAAATCTTGTTTCAGACTGAGGAATGGCTGAACGACGACTTCAGGGCCCCATAGTACGTAGTACGGGGCCGTATAGTACGCATTCGCTCCTAAGGCCACAACGGTGGAGACTAACTGGGCGTTCCCAACGGCATTCGTTGTACGCGCATTGCCAACAAGTGCGGCAAACCGGTTGAATTTCTCTGCTCCTGGAGTAGTCTCCGCTTGCGAATCAGCAAACCCGACAGCCTCGCGAGCGTGCTGTGCGGCGAATCGCGCCATCATCGCGCCAACGTCGATTCGAGATGCTTTCCAAACAGCCGTGTTACTCATTTCAGTCGTTCTTTCACATAACTCACGGCCAGCTGCGCCAATTCATCTAACAGTTTTTTCGCATGTTCGACCGAAATATCCTGCGACCATTCCGCGGCCGTGTTGAAGTCCAATTCAACTCGAACTGCGAAAGACCCCGGATTCGTTGTTGGCTTTGTCGTACCCGCCGGGGGCGGAGTCCCAATCAGCACATATACGGGGGCGAGTCGCACTGCGCCCCATCGACCAAGCCGATTGATTACCATTCCTTTGGGACCGTGTTGCGAGGGAACTGGCCGATTGAACTGAAGCAAAAAATCCGACAGATCCGTTGGCAGCTTGGGGTGCACTATATCGGCAAGTGCCGTCTCTAGAACGCGACAGCCGGAATCAGAGTCCGAAACAGGGCACAAAGCGGCGACACCAAGAGCGAGACGATTCATGGGCGTCACGAAATGCGGAAACCAATTTGATAACTGTGACACGAATCCATGAAGACCCTGCGGCCAGTCCCCAACTGAAGGCCAGTGGGAGGGGCTTGAAGAGGGCAAAGGTGACAATATCCAGTCTACTCGACCAACGCCCACCGTCACTGATAGACGTCCGGTAGAGTATGGCCCCTCGGCCAGCGCATGCATATTCGCAACATTTTGCGCAACGTTTTCGGGCTCGGCATCTGCAACAGATCGCCACCACTGATCCACGGGCATCTGACGATAATCTAATTGCAGCGACGTGAACGCGGAAACCCGCAGCGACTCGACAATCACGTGCACTGTATTACTACCTCAAGGAAATTCCCTTGGCGGTAGTATGGCATCGTCCAGGGAGCGCCCACATGACGAGTGGGTCTCACGACTGGGCGCCCAAAGCGGTGCCGACCGGGAGCCAGGATAGTGATGGGGGTGATTCAGGGGGGAGATGCCCCCGAAATACGCTGGAATTGATGCTGCTTCCCTACACAGCCCCTACATGAAGCCAAAGGGCACGGAGCAACGGTCAGAAATCTGGATCGCAAAAAAGAGTTAAATACTCTTTGTAATCAGGTACCTATGAATTGGTAGCGGGGGTAGGATTTGAACCTACGACCTTCGGGTTATGAGCCCGACGAGCTGCCAGACTGCTCCACCCCGCACCGGAAAGAGCCGCCCATTGTACTAGGGCACGCGGCTAAAGCAAGCCGCCCCGCTGCGACTTTTTAGTGCTTGTCCCTTTCCATCATCTTGCGATATGCGGGGCGGTCGGTAATGCGTGCGGAATATGCCTTCAGCGCGGGCGTTTCCTTGATCATTTTCGCGATCATCAAGAAATGCAGCCCGCCGCCGAGAAGGATATCCAGCGCGGAAAACTGATCGCCGAGAAAATATTGGCGCTGTCCCAAGTGTTTATTGAGCACCTCCTCCACTTCATCGGCCGGCGCCCAGCCCATGGCGCCGTACACGTGCTTGATCTCGAAGCGGCGCGACAGGATGGCGGGCTCCATGACGCCCGGCCGGTACGCGAGCCAGGAAAGATATTCGCCGCGGTTACGGTCGCCGACCGCAGGACCGAGTTTGTTGGTGCGGTATTTGTCGGTTAGAAAGAGCGCGATGGCGCTGCCTTCAAACACCGTTTCGTCGCCGTCGACCAGCGCCGGCACTTTGCCGTGCGGGTGTGGATTGGAAGCATCGCGGGCTCCGGTGCCGTCTGCCCGGCGAAAATCCACGACCTTGGTCTCAAAGGGAACCTCGAGTTCCTCGAGCAGCCACACGATGCTGCCGGAGCGGGTTTGCGGGGAGTGATACAGCGTGATCATGGATGCCCCTCCTGTTGTTTCTCGAGTCTTTTGGCGGCGTATGCCCTACTGCAGTGCTCGCTGGCAAATCTCCAGCAGAGTCCCTGGAAAGATACCTATTGCCAGTGCCAACAGGGCATTCACGCTCAAAACGGTGCGCATCAGCATCGAGCCGCCGATCACTGTGGTGTCCGTGGGTTCATCGAAATACATCAGTTTGACGACGCGCAAGTAGTAAAACGCGCCGACCACGGAGAACAGCACAGCAATCACCGCGAGCCAGGTGAGATGCACGCCGAGAACCGCTTGGATGACGCCCAGCTTGGCCCAGAAGCCGATGAATACAGGTATTCCGGCCAAACTAAACATGAGGAAGGCCATCATGCCGGCGAACCAGGGGCTTCTGGCATTCAAGCCCTTGAAGTCCGTGAGCTTGTCGGCCTCAAATCCCTGCCTGGCCAGCAGCAAGATCATGCCGAAGGCGCCGGCCGCGACAATGACGTAGCTGATCATGTAGAACATCGAAGCCTGATACCCCTGTGCCGTACCGGAGAGGATTCCCAGCAGCACGAAGCCCACTTGCGAAATCGTCGAATACGCCAGCATGCGCTTCAAGTTCGTCTGTGCAACCGCGACGATGTTGCCGATCGCCATCGACAACACGGACAACACCACCAGCATCTGGCTCCAGTCCGGCTGGGAAGCGCCTAACGCCTCCGGCAGCAGGCGCATGGCCAGCGCGAATGCGGCGAGCTTGGACGCAGTTCCGATGAATACGGTGACGGACGTGGGCGAGCCTTCGTATACGTCCGGTATCCACATGTGGAACGGCACCGCACCGAATTTAAAGCCCACGCCGACGATGAGGAAGGCGATGCCGAAGAGCAGGCCGATGTTGCCGGCAATCGCCGCGTTGCGCACCACACCGGCTATGTCGGCGATTTCCAAACTGCCCGTGATGCCGTAGACAATCGACATTCCGTACAGCAAGGTTCCCGATGCCATGGAACCCAAGACGAAGTACTTGATCGCCGACTCGGCTGCAATGCCTGAGTCGCGATCGAACGCCACCATGGCGTACAGACACAACGACATGAGCTCCAGACCCAAGTAGAGCGTGATCAGGCTGCCCGCGGAGATGAGCACCATGCCCCCGACCGTGGCAAACAGTCCGAGGACGAAGTACTCCCCTTTGAAGATGGCGCGGCGCCGGAGATAGTCGGTGGAATAGACGAAAACCGCCGCCACCGTCAGCAGCGTCACGGCCTTGAGGATTTGCGCCATTCGATCCAATTCGAACAGCCCCCCGAGGGCGACGATCTTGCTCGATACGGGCTGCGCGACCACCAGCACCGCAGTAACAACTAGGCTGACCACGGCCAGCACGCCGCTCCAGCGCCGCTGGGTATCGTTGAGCATCAAGTCCAGCATCAGGATGCCGCACGCCGCCAACGACAGGAAAATCTCGGGCCACGCGTACACCAGGCCTGAGTTGAAGAAACTTGGATTGAATGCGCCTGCAATCATAAATACCTTAAGGAGCAACCTTGGAGATGAGCAGCTGCTCGGCCAAATGCTGTGTCGATGCCCGCATCACGTCGAGCAGCGGTGCCGGCCACATGCCCACCAGCAGCACGGCAACGGCGAGCACACCCAGCACCAAGAACTCGCGGCCGTTCACATCCGACAGTGCCGCCACCTTGTCGTTGGCGATTTCACCGAAAATCACGCGCTTCACCAGCCAGAGCGTATAGGCCGCACCGAGAATCAGCGTGGTGCCCGCCAGGAAGGCGTACCAGACGTTGGCTTTGAAGGAGGCCAATATCACCAGGAATTCTCCCACGAACCCCGAGGTTCCCGGCAGGCCGGAGTTTGCCAGTGCAAACAGCACCATGAAGGCCGCGAATTTGGGCATGGTATTGACCACGCCGCCATAGGCAGAGATTTCGCGGCTGTGCACCCGGTCGTACATCACACCCACGCACAGGAACATGGCGCCCGATACCAAGCCGTGCGACAGCATCTGCACCACCGCGCCATCCAAGCCTAGCGCAATACCGCTGACCTTGCCCGTGTGCGCCACGATCTGAAACCCGATGAACATCCCCAGGGTGACGAAGCCCATGTGCGCGATCGATGAGTAGGCAATCAGCTTCTTCATGTCGCGCTGCGCGAGGGCGACGAAGCCGATGTACACCACGGCAATCAACGAAAGGGCAATGATCAGCCAGTCCAGCTCGCGGCTGGCATCCGGGGCGATGGGCAACGAGAAGCGCAGAAAGCCGTACCCGCCCATTTTCAACATGATGGCCGCCAGCACCACGGAACCCCCGGTGGGCGCTTCCACATGCGCATCGGGCAGCCAGGTGTGCACCGGAAACATCGGCACCTTGACCGCGAAGGCGGCGAAGAAAGCCAGGAAAATGAGCGTCTGCTCGGTCAGGGTGAGCGGCATGCGCTGAAACACGGCCAGCTCGTAGCTGCCGGACTTAAGATACAGATAAATGAGTGCGACCAGCATCAGCAGCGAGCCGATGAAGGTGTACAGAAAAAACTTGATCGTGGCGTAGACCCGGCGCGGCCCTCCCCACACGCCGATGATGATGAACATCGGCAGCAGCATCGCCTCCCAGAACACGTAGAACAGCACGCCGTCGAGTGCGGCAAAGACGCCGATCATCAGGCCTTCCAAGATCAGGAACGCGCCGAAATACTGCGCCACGCGCTTCTCGACGTTCTGCCAGCTGGCGATCACGATGAGTACCGTGGTGAACGTCGTCAGCAGGATCAGCGGCATCGCGATGCCGTCGACGCCGATGTAGAACTCGGAATGAATGGTCGAAATCCACGGCGAGCGTTCGACGAACTGCATCTGTGCCGTACCGGTTTTGAACCACGTCCAGAGCGGTATGCTCAACAGCAGCGCCAGTCCGCTGACCGCCAATGACAGCCATTTCGCCAGCGTGGCGCGATGTCCCAAACCCAGCACCGCGAAGCCGCCGATGATGGGGACCCAGATCAGCCACGAGAGCAGGTGAGCGCTTAACATCATCGCCAGATCAGCCACATCAGCAGCGCCGCCAACCCGAGGATCATGGCGAAGGCATAGTGATACAGGTATCCGGACTGGGCATAACGCATGACCGAGCCGAGCCAACCCACGGTACGTGCACTGCCGTTCACCAGGCCGTCATCGATGACGATCTGATCGCCGAAACGCCACAACCCCCCGCCCAGCCAGCGGGCACCGACCATGATGACGTGTTCGTTGAACCAGTCGAAACCGAATTTATCCACCAATATCGTGTACAGCCATTTGAATCTCGCCTCAGCCGCATCGGCCAGCGCCGGTCTCCACAAAAAGAACAGGTACGCCGTGAGCACGCCCAAGCCTGCGAGCCACACGGGCAATTGCGTCAATGCACTCAGGATAAATGCGCCGGGACCGTGAAATTCTTCGCCCACGCGCTCGAGCACGTCATTGGCCGGTGCCACATGAATGGCGCCTTCGAAGAACTTGCCGAACAGCATGGACTTGACCGTGAACCATCCAATGAGCGCCGCGGGTATCGCCAGCAAAACCAGGGGCACCGTGACCACCCAGGGACTTTCGTGCAAATGTTCCCGGGTGTGATGATCCATGCGCTCCTTGCCGAGGAAGGTCATGATGAACATGCGGAAGGTGTACAGCGCCGTGATGAAGACGCCCGTCACCACGCAGAAGTAGGCGTATCCCGAACCGACCCGGTGCGAGGCGCCCACCGCCTCGATCAGCGAATCCTTGGAGAAGAATCCGGACGTGCCGGGAAAGCCGATCAGCGCCAGACACCCCACCAGGCAGGTCCAGTAGGTGATAGGCATGTATTTTCGCAAGCCCCCCATCTTTCGCATGTCCTGCTCATGGTGCATGGCGATGATCACGGAGCCCGCCGCCAGGAACAGCAGCGCCTTGAAGAACGCGTGGGTCATGAGATGGAAGATGCCGGCGCCGTACGCCGACACGCCGAGGGCAACCGTCATGTATCCGAGCTGCGAAAGCGTCGAGTATGCCACCACCCGCTTGATGTCATTGGCGACGATGCCGAGGAGGCCCATGAAAAATGCCGTGGTCGAGCCGATGACCAAGACGAATGACAGCGCCGTGTCCGACAGCTCGAACAGCGGCGACATGCGGGCCACCATGAAGATACCGGCCGTCACCATGGTAGCCGCGTGAATCAGCGCGGAGATGGGCGTCGGGCCTTCCATCGAGTCGGGCAGCCAGATGTGCAACGGCACCTGCGCTGACTTGCCCATGGCACCGATGAACAAGCAGATGCAGGTGAAGGTGATGGCCGACCAGGCGACGGTGCCGGTGATGTGGATCTGCGCGGCGGCGATTTGGTCGGCGTGCGCAAACACCGTCGCATAGTCCAAGGATCCCGTGTAGCGCAGCACCGCGGCGATGCCGAGAACGAAGCCGAAATCCCCCACCCGATTGACCAGAAATGCCTTGAGGCTGGCAAAAATGGCGGTAGGCCGCTGGTACCAGAAGCCGATCAGCAGGTACGACACCACGCCCACGGCCTCCCAGCCGAAAAACAGCTGCAGGAAATTATTCGCCATCACCAGCATGAGCATGGAGAAGGTGAACAGCGAGATGTAGCTGAAGAAGCGTTGGTAGCCGTCATCGTCGGCCATGTAACCGATGGTGTAGATGTGCACCATCAGAGAGACGAAGGTCACCACCGCCATCATCATCGCGGACAGATGATCGATGAGAAATCCGATGTTGAGCTGCAGCCCGTCGCTCACCAGCCACGTATAGACCGTACCGTTGTACGAGGGCATGCCTTCGAACACCAGCTGGTACAGCACGTAGAAGGACAGCGCGCAGGAAATCCCCACGCCCAAGATCGTGATGCTGTGCGCGCCGACTCTGCCGATGGCTTTGCCGAACAGCCCGGCGATGATGCACGCGGCCAGGGGCGCCAAGACAATGGTGAGGTATATGGACTGCATTGTCATCTTAGCCCTGAAGGGTATCGAGATCTTCGACGTCGATGCTGCTGCGCTCGCGGAACAACACCACCAGAATCGCCAGACCGATGGCGGCCTCGGCCGCTGCGACGGTCAGAATGAAAAACACGAATATCTGCCCGCTGATATCGCCGCGGAAACGCGAAAAGGCCACGAAATTGAAATTCACCGCCAGCAGCATGAGTTCGATGCACATCAGCAGCACGATGATGTTCTTGCGATTCAAAAACACGCCGGCCACCGCGATGGCAAACAAGACGCCGGACAAGGCGAGCACGTGGGTCAGGGAAATCATTGTTTTTTCTCGGAGGCCATCTTCACGATGCGCACGCGGTCCTTGGCGCGGACCGCGACCTGCTTTGCAATGTCCTGAGGTTTGCCGCCCTTGCGCTGCCGCAGGGTCAGCACGATGGCCGCGACGCTCGCCACCAACAAGATGACCGCGGCGACTTGTGACGGGTAGGCATAGCGGGTGAACAGTTCCACGCCCAGGGTGCGCGTATTGGAATAATTCGCGGCAAGCGCCGGCGCGGTCTGCAAACCCGCGCCCCCCAGATGCTTCACTACGATGACGTTGATCATCGCAAAGACCACGAAACCGGCGACGGCGACCGTCAAGGGCCAGTAGCCTGCGAATTCCTTGCGCAGCTGTTCGAGATTCACATCGAGCATCATGACCACGAACAGGAACAGCACCATCACGGCCCCGACATAGACCAACACCAGCACGATCCCCAAAAACTCCGCATCCAGCAGCACCCAGATCACCGCGCTGTTGAAAAAGCACAGCACCAGCAGCAGCGCCGAGTACACCGGATTGCGGGACAGAATCACGCCCAATGCCGCGCCGATCAGCACGGCGGCGAAGATAAAGAACAGTATCGTTGGAAACATCAGCGATACCGCGCATCGGCGGCGCGATCCGCCGCAATCATGGCTTCGTAGCGCTCGCCGATTCCGAGCAATTTATCCTTGCTCATGATGTTCTCGCCGCGCTTTTCCATGTGGTATTCATGCAGCCGCGTTTCGACGATGGCGTCCACCGGACAGGCCTCCTCGCAAAAACCGCAGTAGATGCACTTGAAAAGATCGATGTCGTAGCGCGTGGTACGCCGCGTTCCATCGGCGGCCACATCCGACTCGATGGTGATGGCGAGCGCCGGACAAACCGCCTCGCACAGCTTACAGGCGATGCAGCGCTCCTCACCGTTGGGATAGCGGCGCAACGCGTGCAGGCCCCGGAAGCGGCTGCTTTGCGGCGCCTTCTCTTCCGGATAATTCAGCGTGATCTTCGTCTGAAACATGCTCTTCAAGGTCACCCACAGGCCTTGCAGCAGTTCCCAGAGCAGAAACGTCTTGATGAAGCTGCGGATACCTTGCATCACGGATACCCCTTCCAGGGACCGACATGGCCATAGACCATGGCGCCCTCGACCAATAACCAGATCAGAGTGACCGGAATCAGCGCCTTCCAGCCGAGGCGCATGATCTGATCGTAGCGATAGCGCGGAAAAGTCGCGCGAAACCACAGAAATACGAACATGAAGAAGAATACTTTGGGCGCGAGCCAGAAAAAGCTCGGCTGCGCGAGCCACGAATCCGGCGCGAGCCAACCATCGAAGGGCGACAGCCAGCCGCCGAAGAAGAAGATCGAGGTCAGCGCCGAGATCAAGATCATGTTGACGTATTCGGCAATAAAGAACAGCGCGAACGCCATGCCCGAGTAGTCGACGTGAAATCCGGCGACGATTTCCGACTCGCCCTCGGCCACGTCAAAGGGCGCCCGATTGGTTTCCGCAACGCCCGAGATGAAGTACACGATGAACAGCGGGAACAGCCAGGTCCAATTCCAGCCGAACAGGCCCTGCTGCGCGTGGATGATCTCACCGATGTTGAGACTGCCCGAGGCCATCAACACGCCCACCATCGCGAAACCCATGGCGATTTCGTAGGCCACTATTTGCGCCGCGGAGCGCATCGCGCCCAAGAACGCGTACTTCGAGTTCGCGGCCCATCCGGCCAGGATGATGCCGTACACCCCCATCGAGGTCAGCGCCAAGACGTACAGGAGGCCGGCGTCGATATTCGCGAAGGCGTGTTCGGGACGCAGCGGAATGACCGCCCAGATGCCGAGCGCCGGCACGAGGGCCAGAAACGGCGCCACGCGGAATAGGAATCCATTCGCATCCGCCGGGATGAGGATTTCCTTGAAAACCAGTTTGACCACGTCCGCGAACGGCTGGCCCAAGCCCGGAATCCAGAACAAGTTCACGCGGTTCGGTCCGCGCCGCAACTGCATCCAGCCGATGACCTTGCGCTCGGCCAGCGTGTAAACCGCCATGACCAGGATGATGCAGATCATGACGATCAAGGCCTGCACCACCGTCAGCACCGGGAAAGTCCAGTACGGCGTGATGTAGCCCGAGAGCCAGTCGCGGATTGGCGTCCAATCCCACATGATCAGATCACTGACCGGGTCAGACGCCCGTCCTTGGTTTTTTGCAGCGGCTCGGAACCGCGCACCAGCACATCGCTTTGGTACGGCGGAATATCCACCCAGGAGCCTGTCGGCATCGATCCGTTGGGGATGGCGCCGCGGCCCGCGCCGGTCGCCTCGATGCGCGCACCGCACTGGATCTTCAATGCATCGCGAATTTGATCCGAGCTGTCGTAATCGATGCCGTGCAAGCTCAATAAATTCGCGAGCACCCTCAAGACCTTCCAGCCGGGGCGGCTCTCACCGGGCAACTTGGCCGCACCGGCCCAGCTCTGCCAGCGGCCTTCCGCGTTCACATAGGTGCCCGAGGTTTCAGCAAACGAGCCGATCGGCAGAACCACGTGCACGATGCCGCGCAGCGATTCGGGCAAATGGGTGGTGACGGCAATCACCAGGTCGGCCGACGCCAGCGCCGAAGGATCGGCGGCCAGGTCCTGCGCCGGGTCGATGCCGCCGAACAGCACATAGGTCTTGAGCGGCGCATCCAACATCTGCCGTGCCGACAGACCCGCGCTGGCAGCCGGCGCGCCGCCCGGCTCCCGATGCGGCACGGCCCCCGCCAGGTACGCACCGGCGGCGTTGGCGCCCTCGGTGATGCAGCCGACGCTGGCGCTACACAGGTCGGCGAGAACGGCGCTCAAGGCTTTGATCTGCGAATAGGCCGGATGCCGCTGCGCCAGGGTGCCCAAGATTACCGCGCGCCGCGCCCCATGGGACAAGGCGCCGATGAGCGATCGGTGGGCGTCGGTCACGGTCGCGCTGCCCACGCCCGCGGGCACCGGCCGCCCCGCGATACCGGCCGCGGCATGCACCAGCGCGGTGAGGTCACCGACCATGTCGGTCTCGGAGGCCACGTACCCGGCGATCGGGAACATCAATTCGAAGCGGCGCGGATTCAAGAATGCCACCTTCGCTCCGCCCTTCATCGCCGCCTTGCGAATGCGATGCGCCAACATCGGCATTTCCCGGCGTACGTCCGAGCCCACGATCAGAATGCCCTCGAGGTGCTCGACATCGGCAATCTTGACCCCCAGGTGCGGATACGGCGCTTCATGTTCCTGGGCGCGAAAATCCAGCTGCCGCAAGCGATGATCGATGTTGCCGCTGCCCAGGCCGCGCGCAATTCGCGCCAGCAGATACAGCTCCTCGATGGTCGCCAGGGGCGAGGCGAGAAATCCGGTCGCCGCCTTGTCGGCGGCGGCGGACCTTTGCAATCCTTCGGCGGCCGCGGTGAGCGCGACTTCCCAATCCACCGCCTGCAAGACCCCCTCGACGCGCACCATGGGCTGCGACACGCGATCGCCGGAATACATGCCCTCGAAACCGAATCGGTCGCGGTCGGCGATCCAGGTTTCGTTGATCTCCTCATTCTCGCGCGGCACCATGCGCATCAATTTGCCGCGCAGCACGTGCGCATACAAGTTGGTGCCGAAGGCATCGTGCGGCGATACCAGCGCCGCTTGGTTCATTTCCCAGGCGCGCCCATGGTAGCGGAACGGTTTGTTGTTCAGCGCGCCGACCGGGCACAGATCGATGATGTTGGCCGACAACTCATGATCGACGCTGTGTTCGATGTAAGTACCGATTTCCATATGTTCGCCGCGCCCGGTCGCACCCATCTGCGGATAGCCTTGGATTTCCGCCCCGAAGCGCACGCAGCGCGTGCAGTGAATGCAGCGGGTCATGTCGGTGGACACCAAGGGACCCAGGTTCTTGTCCTTGACCACGCGCTTGCGTTCGCTGAAACGCGAAATGTCGCGCCCGAACCCCAGGGCAAGATCCTGAAGTTCGCACTCCCCGCCCTGATCACAGATCGGGCAATCGAGCGGGTGATTGATGAGCAGGAATTCCATCGTCGCCCGCTGCGCCGCCACGGCCTTGGGCGACTTGGTGAATACCTTCATGCCCTCGGTGACGGGGGTGGCGCAGGCCGGCAAGGGCTTGGGCGCCTTTTCCACTTCCACCAGGCACATCCGGCAGTTCGCAGCGATCGTCAATTTGTCGTGATAGCAAAATCGCGGGATGTAGATGTCGGCCGGATCCGTGACCTGCATGATCATCTGGCCCTTGCGGGCCTTCAAGGGAACGCCGTTGACTTCGATATTGACCGTATCGTCTGCCATAACTTTAAGCCGCAACGGCCGGGCGGCCGTCCAAGTGCGTGGCGCCTTCCGTGATGGATCGTCCCTTGTGCTCGATCATGTATTGGAATTCGGGTCTGAAATGCTTCAAGAAGCTTTGCACCGGCCAGGCCGCCGCATCACCCAAGGCACAAATGGTGTGCCCTTCGATGCGATTGGCCACGTCCAGCAGCAAGCCCAGATCCTCGCTGCGCCCTTCGCCGGCGATGATCCGCCTGAGCATACGGTCCAGCCAGCCCGTCCCTTCCCGGCAGGGCGTGCATTGACCGCAGGACTCCGACATGTAGAAACGCGCCAGCCGCTCCAGCGCGCGCACCATGCAGGTGGTCTCGTCCATGACGATGACGGCACCGGTGCCGAAGGAGGAGCCCGCCTTCTTCAGCGAGTCGTAGTCCATATTGGTATTCCACATGATCTCGCCCGGCACAACCATGCAGGAGGAGCCGCCGGGAATGACGGCCTTGAGCTTGCGGCCCTTCCACACACCGCCGACCAAGTCCATCAAATCCTTGAAAGGGATCCCCATCGGCAATTCGAAATTGCCCGGCCTTTCGACGTGACCCGAGACGGAAAAAATCGCGGTCCCCCCGGAGTTCACGGGACCCAATCCGGCAAACCACGCCGCCCCTTTGCGCATGATCGTGGGCACCGAGGCAAAACTCTGCGTGTTGTTGATGGTGGTCGGCTTGCCGAACAAACCGAAGTTGGCCGGAAACGGCGGCTTGAAGCGCGGCTTGCCGGGTTTGCCCTCGAGGGACTCGAGCAGCGCGGTTTCCTCACCGCAGATGTACGCACCGGCACCGATGAAGGTGTGCAGGTCAAAGTCGACGCCGGAGCCCAGGATATTCTTGCCCAAGAGGCCCGCCGCATACGCTTCCGCCAGAGCCGCCTCGAACCGCGGTATGGGCTCGGCCAGGAATTCACCGCGGATGTAGTTGTATCCGACGGTGGCCGTCATGGCATAGCCGCCGATGGCCATGCCTTCGATCACCGAATGCGGGTTGTAGCGCAGGATCTCGCGGTCATGGCAGGTACCCGGCTCCGATTCGTCCGAGTTGCACACCGCGTACTTCTGCACCGGCGAGGTGCGCGGCATGAAGCTCCATTTCACGCCCGTCGGAAACGCGGCACCGCCGCGGCCCCGCAATCCGGACGCTTTGACTTCATCGATGATTTTCTCGCGCGGCGTTTTCTCGCGGAGGATTTTTTCCCAGGCCTGATAGCCGCCGAATTGGCGATAGACTTCCAGCGTCCACGAGCGCTCGTATTTCAGCGCCTCGAATAACACCAGGTTCTGTTCGTAAGGCATCAGCGGCACCTGCTCACGTCAATTCGTCCAATACTTTGTCGATGACCTGCGGCGTCAGGTTCTCATGGAACACATGGTCGACCATCATCATCGGCGCTCCGCAGCACGCAGCGAGGCACTCCTCTTCGCGCTTCAGATAGATACGCCCGTCCGGGGTGCTCTCGCCGGTCTTGATGCCGAGTTTTTTCTCGACGTAGTCCACCACCTCTTGGGAGCCGCGCAGCATGCAGGAAATATTGGTGCAAACGGAAATGTGATGCCGGCCGACGGGCTTGGTCTCGAACATGGAATAGAACGATGCCACCTCGTAAACCAAGATGTTCGGCAGCTCCAAATAAGCCGCCACCGCATCCATCAGATCCGTCGTCAAGAAACCCTTATTCTCGTGCTGCACGGCATGCAGCGCCGATATCACCGCGGAACGCTTGCGGTCGGGCGGGAACTTGGCCACCCACTGATCGATCTCGGCGCGGACGTGATCCGACAATTGAGCACTCATTTCGCCACCACCGTCAGCACTCCGTTCATCGGTCGATCTCGCCGAACACAATATCCTGGGTGCCGATCACGGCCACGACATCGGCCAGCATGTGACCGCGCACCATTTCATCGAGCGCTGCCAGATGCGCAAATCCCGGCGGCCGCACCTTCAGGCGGTAAGGCTTGTTCGCCCCGTCGGAGACCAGGTACACCCCGAGCTCGCCCTTCGGCGCCTCGACCGCCGCGTACACCTCGCCCGCCGGCACGCAATAGCCCTCGGTCATGAGTTTGAAGTGATGAATCAAGGACTCCATGTCCCCCTTCATCTCCTCACGCCGCGGCGGCCGCACTTTGCGGTCATCGATCATCACCGATCCGGGGTTGGCCTTGAGCCACGCCACGCATTGCTCGATGATGCGATTCGATTCGCGCATCTCGGCGACCCGCACCAGGTACCGATCGTAGCAATCGCCGTTCCGCCCCACGGGAATGTCGAAATCCACCCGGTCATACACATCGTAGGGTTGCTTCTTGCGCAGGTCCCATTCGACGCCGGAACCTCGCAGCATGGGACCTGAGAATCCCAGCTGCATGGCGCGCTCGGGACTGACCACGCCGATATTCACGGTGCGCTGTTTCCAAATGCGATTGTCGGTCAGCAGCGTTTCGTATTGATCCACGCAGGCCGGGAAACGCGTGGTGAAGTTGGCAATGAAATCCAGCAAGCCGCCGGAGCGGCGGGCATTCAAGCGATCCACATCTTTTTTGCTGCGCCACTGCGAGGCCTGATATTGCGGCATCGTATCCGGCAGATCGCGGTACACGCCGCCCGGCCGGTAGTAAGTCGCATGCATGCGGGTTCCGGAGACCGCCTCGTAGCAGTCCATCAGGTCTTCCCGCTCGCGGAAACAATACAGGAACACGGTCATGGCCCCGATGTCGATGGCATGCGCGCCGAGCCACATGAGGTGATTCAAGATCCTGGTGATTTCATCGAACATCACGCGGATGTACTGCGCGCGCAGCGGGGGCTCCAACCCTAAGAGCTTTTCGATCGCCATGACGTACGCATGCTCGTTGCACATCATCGACACGTAGTCGAGCCGATCCATGTAGCCGATCGACTGGTTGAACGGCTTGCTCTCGGCGAGCTTCTCGGTGGCCCGATGCAGCAGACCCACATGCGGATCGGCCTTTTGAATCACTTCGCCGTCCAACTCGAGCACCAAACGCAGCACACCGTGCGCGGCAGGATGCTGCGGGCCGAAGTTCATGGTGTAGTTGCGGATTTCAGCCATCGGATTTCGCGATGCTCGCGGTGTGGACGGGGGCGTTGGTAAGCTGCGGATCGTAGCGGTTGTCGTGCCGGATGACCTTGGGCACGAGAATGCGCGGATCGATGGTCACGGGCTGGTAGACCACGCGGCCCTTCTCCGGGTCGTAGCGCACCTCGACATTTCCCGACAGCGGAAAGTCTTTGCGAAACGGGTGGCCGATGAAACCATAGTCGGTGAGCAAACGGCGCAGATCCGGATGTCCTTTGAACAGGATACCGAACAGATCGAAAGCCTCGCGCTCGAACCAATTGGCGCCGGCCCAGATCCCGGTCACCGAGTCGACCATGGGCTGCTCGTCATCGGCGCAATACACGCGCAATCGCAGCCGCTGATTCAGCGAAATCGACAAGAGATGGTAGATGACGGCAAAGCGGCGTCCCGGCGGCAAATCGCCTTGGCGCTGCGCGCCGCGCACCACACCGCGGCTGAATCCGGAAGAGGTCGCGCTCTGCGTGGTCCATTCGTCCCGGCCATGCGCCAGGTAATCCACCCCGCAGACGTCCATGCACATCTCGAACTTGAGGTCCGGTGCGTCGCGCAGCACTTGCGCGACGCCCAACAGCTCCTCGGCAGCCACTTCAAAGGTCAGTTCACCGGCCGTGTTCGGCGCGCTCGTGAGCTTGCCCGGCAACGCCGAGGTGACCGCTCGAGCCAGCGCTTCCAGGCGGGTCGGTGTTGCAACCGCCGCCTCAATGCCAGGGATCGCGCTCATCGGATAATCGCCTTGTTGCGCTTGATCTTGTTTTGCAGCTGGATGATGCCGTAGAGCAGCGCCTCGGCGGTCGGCGGGCATCCCGGCACATACACGTCCACGGGCACGATCCGATCGCAGCCGCGAACCACCGCATAGGAATAGTGATAGTAGCCGCCGCCGTTGGCGCAGGAGCCCATGGAAATCACCCACCGCGGCTCGGTCATCTGGTCGTACACCTTGCGCAGCGCCGGCGCCATTTTGTTGACCAGCGTGCCGGCCACGATCATGACGTCGGATTGCCGGGGGCTCGGCCTGAAGATGATGCCGAAGCGGTCCTGATCGTAGCGCGAGGCGCCCGCGTGCATCATTTCAACCGCGCAGCAGGCGAGTCCAAAGGTCATCGGCCACAGCGACCCCGTGCGCGCCCAATTGATGAGCTTGTCGACGGTGGTCACTTCGAAGCCGCGCACCGTGTTATCGGCTTCTAGTCCCATTCCAGCGCCCCTTTCTCGTAGTCATAGGCAAGCGCGACCACCAGCACCAGCGCGAAGATCAGCATGGACAGGAGGCCAAAGGTGCCGGTGATCTTGAGCGAAACCGCCCAAGGAAAGAAAAAGGCAATTTCCAAATCGAACACGATGAAAATGATGGCGACCAGGTAGTAGCGCACATCGAAGCGCATGCGCGAATCTTCGAAGGCCTCGAAGCCGCATTCATAGGGTGAAAGTTTTTCGGCATCCGGGCGGCGCGGCCCCAATACCCAGCCGACGGTGAACAGGACCACGCCCAGAATGGTGGCCAGACTCAGGAAAATTAATATCGGTAAATACTGTCGCAACATTATCGACGCCGTGGACGATGCGGGTTGACCATAATTGTATCAGGCGCAAGTGCATTGCGTCGCGCGGAACAACTCGAGTGTTCCGCGCGACAATGTTGGTGCCGACGGCCGGACTCGAACCGGCACAGGTTGCCCCACTAGCCCCTCAAACTAGCGCGTCTACCAATTTCGCCACGTCGGCTTGAATATGGGCTTCGCCCAAACTTTTCCCGGGGTTCGCTGCGCGAACCCCGTAAATTAGCGGGCGCGCTGCGCGCCCGAAAAAAAATCTTTTCACTGCGATCACTTCGGTGGCGGCGTTTGCGGTGCGGTCTCCGGCACGGGTGTGCTGGACACGGGTGCACTCGGTGCGGGCGCTGTCGCGGGCGGCGGCGTGAGGGTCGGCGGCGGTGCTGCCTTGGAGGCGGCAGCGGCAGCTTGCGCGGCGCGCTCCAACACCGACGTCGGCGCAACCGGCGCGTGCGTGCCGAGATACGCCAGACTCAAACTGGTTAGAAAGAACAGCCCCGCAAATATGGCGGTCAATTTTGAAAACAACGTGCTGGTGCCACGCGCACCAAACACCGTGCCCGAGGCACCCGAACCGAATCCGGCACCCGCCTCCGCGCCCTTGCCACGCTGCAGCAGCACCAGAGCGATGATCATCAGCGCCAGCAGCACATGCACGCCCAAAATCACACCACGCAACATAGGAAATCTCTTTAGTGACGAACGGCCGCGGCCGCGCAAATCTGTCGAAACTCATCGGCGCTCAAAGAAGCGCCGCCCACCAACCCACCGTCCACGTCGGGCATTGCGAACAGCTCTGCGGCATTGCCGGCTTTTACGCTGCCGCCGTACAGGATGCGCAAACGGGCCGCCATCTTAGCATCATGCGCACCAATCCGACTGCGCAGGAATGCATGCACCTGCTGCGCCTGTTCGGGCGATGCGGTGCGGCCGGTGCCGATCGCCCATACCGGCTCGTAAGCGAGAACCGCTTCGGCAAAGCCGCCGACACCGTGCATGGCGATCACGGCATCGACTTGCCGACTCACCACCGATTCGGTTTGCCTTGCCTCGCGCTCTTCCAGGGTTTCCCCCACGCAAAGCACCGGTTTCAGTCCTCCCGCCAGCGCCGCGGCAAACTTGCGCGCCACCAGGGCATCATCCTCGTGATACCACCGGCGCCGTTCCGAATGCCCCACAATCACGTAGTTGCATCCCACGTCCTTGAGCATCGAAGCGCCCACTTGGCCCGTGAAGGCGCCGCCCGCCTCGGCGCAGACGTCCTGCGCGCCGACCTGGATCCGCCCATCTTCCAACGCCCTGACGGCATCGGCCAGATAGACATAAGGCGGAAAAACCGTGATGTCGATCGGCCATTCCGGCCTGACATAGCTCTCCAGCTCGGCAAGCAATGCCTGATTGGTGGCTTGTGAGCCGTGCATTTTCCAATTGCCGGCGACCATCGGACGACGCATAGCCAACCTTGGGGCATTTTGCCCTACGGGAAAGGCGGCGAAGATTAGCCGCGCCGCCTGGTAACTGCAAGCCCCCGCTATGAATTGTTGCCGGAAGCGGTTTCGACCGCCGCCGCGATATCCTTGGCGCCCTTTTTGACGAGCGCCGCATCCGAACCCTCGACCATGACGCGGATAACCGGTTCCGTGCCCGAGGCCCGCAGCACGATTCGCCCGCGACCTTTGAGGAGCCGTTCCACCTCTTCGACCACCTGCGACACGGTCGGTTCGGCCGCCGGATCAAACGGCTTGGCGATCCGAACATTCAACAGCACCTGCGGATACTTCTTCATACCGGCCGCCAGCTCGGCGAGTCCTGATCCGGTTTGCTTCATGACGGCCAGCACCTGCAGGGCACTGACCAATCCATCGCCGGTGGTGGTTTTATCCAGGCACAAGATGTGCCCCGACGTCTCCCCGCCCAAGGTTCCACCGGTCTGATTGAGCATCGCGAGCACGTTGCGATCGCCCACCTGCGCCCGCAGGAACTCCACACCGAGTTCGGCGAGCACATGCTCCAGGCCCAGATTGCTCATCACCGTCCCGACCACGGGTCCTTTCAATTCGCCCGCGATGCGGCGCGCGGTGGCGAGAATGAACAGCATTTGATCGCCATCCACACAGCGCCCGAGTTCATCGACCATCACCACCCGATCCCCGTCGCCGTCGAGCGCCAGCCCAACCTGGGCGCGGACCCCCGGCACGGTGAGCTGCAGCAACTCCGGTGAGGTGGAGCCGCAGGCATCGTTGATATTGCGGCCGTTCGGCGAACAGCCGATGGGCACGATTTCCGCGCCGAGATCAGCGAGCACCCGCGGCGCCACCTTGTAGCCTGCGCCGTTGGCGCAGTCGATGACGATCTTGAAACCCTTCAAGTTCATGCCGGCCGGAATGGTCGAGGCGCAGAAGTCCTGATACTGCGTGCGGCTGCGGTCGATGCGAATCGCCTTTCCCAGAAGTTGGGATTCCCGCGTGACCACGGCCAGCTCCAGCAGGCTCTCTATTTCCTGCTCCACGCGGTCGGACAACTTGCTGCCCGTCGCGTCGAAGAACTTGATGCCGTTGTCCTCATACGGGTTGTGCGAAGCACTGATGACGACGCCGAAGCAGCAGCCCAGGCGCTGAGTCATGTACGCGATCCCGGGCGTCGGCAGCGGCCCGATCAACATGACATCGACACCGGCGGCCACAAAACCCGCTTCCAACGCCGATTCAAACATGTAGCCGGACACGCGCGTGTCCTTGCCGATGAGCACGCGCCCGCCGCCCGGCGCCAACACGCGGGCCGCGGCGCTCGCCAGGCGCAGCGCAAAATCCACCGTCATCGGAGCAGTACCCACGCGGCCGCGGACCCCGTCGGTTCCAAAATAGGTCGTCACGTCTCCAATCCTTGCAGCACCGCACTGACCATGCGTATGGCATCGCGTGTCGGTCCCACATCGTGGGTGCGAATGATGCGGGCGCCGCCCGCCACGGTCAGGGCCGCGAGACCTAGGCCGCCGAACAGACGATCATTGACCGTCTTCCCCAACACTTTGCCGATGACGCTCTTTCGCGAAACACCGACCAGCAGAGGCGCATTCAGCGCCGCCAATCGCGGCAGCTCTCTCAATAGCGTCAAGTTGTGCTCCAAGCTCTTGCCAAAGCCAAATCCCGGATCGAATGCAATGCTCTGGCCGGCGACGCCGGCATCCACGCATGCCTGCCGTTCACGCAGCAGGAATTCGCTCACTTCAGCCAAGACGTCATTATAGTGCGGGCTATCCTGCATCGTACGCGGCTCGCCCTGCATGTGCATGAGGCAGACGCCGGCTTGGGCCCAGGCTGCCGCCGCGCGGGCGCCCGGCGCCCGCAGTGCATAGACATCGTTGATGATGCAGGCGCCGGCCGCAACCGCGGCGGCCATGACGGCAGGCTTCGAGGTGTCGATGGAAATGGCGATGTCGCAAGTCGCCGCGATACCTTCGATGACCGGCAAGACCCGCGACATTTCCAGCGACTCCTCCACCGCCAGCGCACCAGGTCGGGTCGATTGCCCCCCCACATCGATGATGGCCGCACCTTCCGCGACCATTTCTCGCGCACGCGCCAAAGCCGCCTCCACCCCCGCAAAGCGCCCACCATCGGAGAACGAATCCGGCGTGACGTTGAGTATCCCCATGACGACGGGCCGCGTCAGATCAATCGTGCGATGTCGGCAACGCCACAGCATAGGTCTCGCTCAATGCAAAAAGGCCGATGGGTTCTCCATCGGCCTCAGAATCTTACCAATTGACAATGCGACTAATGCTGACCGGCCGGATTGACCAACGGCGGCGCCGGCTTCTCTGCCGAAGGACCGCGCGGCGTCGGTGTGGGTGTGTCGTCCCAGTCGCGCGGCGGCCGCGGTGCACGGCCCTCCATGATGTCCTTGATCATTTCCTCATCGATGGTCTCGTACTTGATCAAGGCCTCGGACATGGTCTGCAGCTTGTCCATATTGGTCTGCAGAATCTTGTAGGCACGCTGGTAATTGCTGTCGATGACACGGCGCACTTCCTCGTCGATCACGTGCGCGGTCACATCCGATACTTGCTTGTGCTGCGTGACGCTGCGCCCGAGGAATACTTCGCCGGACTCTTCGCTGTAGGTCTGGGGACCCAGGCGATCCGACAGGCCCCAACGCGTGACCATGTTGCGCGCCAGTTCCGTCGCGCGTTCGATATCGTTGGACGCGCCCGTGGTGACGGCGTCGGCGCCGAACACCAGCTCTTCGGCAATGCGGCCGCCGAACAAGGTCGCAATGCGGCTCTCGAGCTGGCGCTTGCTGGTGCTGTAGCGATCCGCTTCCGGCAGGAACATGGTGACCCCCAGCGCGCGGCCGCGCGGGATGATGGTCACCTTGTACACCGGATCGTGCTCGGGCACGCTCAAGCCCACGATGGCATGTCCGGATTCGTGATAAGCGGTATTGCGCTTTTCTTCCTCGGTCATGACCATGGAGCGGCGCTCGGCACCCATCATGATCTTGTCTTTGGCGCGCTCGAACTCTTCCATGGTCACGGAGCGCTTGTTGCCACGCGCCGCGAACAGCGCGGCTTCATTCACCAGGTTGGCCAGATCCGCGCCCGAGAAGCCCGGCGTGCCGCGCGCAATGACCGAAGGCTTGACGTTGTCGCCGAGCGGTACCTTGCGCATGTGAACCTTCAGAATCTGCTCGCGGCCGCGGACGTCGGGCAGCGGCACGACCACTTGGCGATCGAAACGGCCCGGACGCAGCAGCGCCGGGTCGAGCACATCGGGCCGGTTGGTGGCCGCGATGACAATGATGCCTTCATTGCCTTCGAAACCGTCCATTTCGACCAGCAACTGGTTCAACGTTTGCTCGCGCTCATCATGGCCGCCGCCCAAACCCGCACCGCGATGGCGGCCGACGGCGTCGATTTCGTCGATAAAGATGATGCAAGGGGCATGCTTCTTGGCCTGCTCGAACATGTCGCGCACGCGCGAGGCGCCGACGCCGACGAACATCTCGACGAAGTCAGAGCCCGAAATGGTGAAGAAAGGCACCTTGGCCTCGCCGGCAATGGCGCGGGCCAGCAGCGTTTTGCCGGTGCCGGGCGAGCCGACCATCAGCACACCTTTCGGGATCTTGCCGCCAAGTTTCTGGAACTTGCCGGGATCTTTCAAGAAATCGACGATTTCGACCACTTCCTGCTTGGCTTCTTCGACCCCCGCCACGTCGGCGAAGGTGATATTGACCTGGTCCTCGCCTAGGAGGCGTGCCCGGCTCTTGCCGAAGGACATGGCCCCCCTGCCGCCGGAAGCGCCTTGCATCTGGCGCATGAAGTAGGCCCAGAAGCCAATGAGAATCAATATCGGGAAGGCCGAGATCAACAGCTGCAGGAATACCGACTGCTGCTTGGGTGCTTCGCCCCCGAATTTAACGCCCTGAGCCGACAACAGGCCGATCAGGGCGGCGTTGTTGGTTTCGGGGTTGAAGGTGACAAACTGCTCCCCGGAGCGTCGCTTGCCTTCGATTATCTCGCCCTTCAACGTCACGGATTCGACCGTGCCGCTCTTCACATCGGTGAGAAACTGCGAGTAGATTTCTTGCGACGGCTGACCCGTGCGCATGCCGAATTGGCTGAAAATCGCGAGCAAAATCACCGCCAACGCGACCCACAAGAGAATTTGTTTCGTCAGATCGTTCAAGTTTCACCTGCAACCCGTCATCATATTAGGACCAGCAATTCTGACGGGCGTTCCTCAACTTACACCATCCTAAACTGCCGCGCCAACAGATAGATCTCAGGACTGCGGGTTCGTGACGCCTTCGGCTTTTTTGTCGCCACGCGGCCATAACGAGTGCGGGCATCCCTGATGATCTGTTCGAAGCCGGCGCCTTGAAATAACTTCACGAGCAAATCGCCCCCCGGCGCCAAGACCCGGTCCGCAAACTCCAGGGCAAGCTCGGCTAAATACATGGAACGAGGCTGATCCACCGCATCTATGCCAGCCATGTTGGGGGCCATATCGGACAAAACAAGGTCGACCTTCTCGGCCCCGAGGGATTGCAATACTTGCTCGAGCACCGCTTCGTCCCGAAAGTCGCCCTGGATGAAGTCGACGCCGGCAATGGCATCCATGGGCAATATGTCGGTCGCGACGATGCGGCTCTTGCCGCCGATGATCCGCGCGGCGTACTGGCTCCAGCCGCCCGGCGCTGCGCCCAGATCGACGCAGCGCATGCCCGGCCGCAACAAGCGCTCGCTCTCTTGGATCTGCGCGAGCTTGAATACCGCGCGCGAGCGCCAGCCTTCCTTCTGGGCGCGTTTGACGAACTCATCGTTGGCATGTTCGGCAAGCCAGCGGGAACTGCTTTTTGAGCGCTTGGGCATGGTGGGTTGCGACTATAATCCTGAAGATGACTCTATCCGAGAAGCAAAAGAAGCATCTGCGCCGTCTGGCGCATCCGATGAAGCCCATCGTGATGCTGGGAAATGCGGGCTTGACCCCCGGTGTGGTGCAGGAATTGGAGCGTGCCTTGGGCGATCACGAATTGGTGAAAGTCTCCGCCCGGGTCGGCGAACGCAGCGTGCGCGATGCGGCGTTGGATGATCTGGCCAGGCAAACTTCCAGCGAAATCGTGCAGCGCATCGGCAACGTCGGTGTCTTCTACCGGCGCAGCAAAGAGCTACCGAAAATCCTCATTCCAGACTAGGACCAGCACGGCAAGACAGGCGATGACATAGAGCAGCGCCGATACGCCGTGCCAGGCGCCGAAGCTCAAGCCCGCGGCCGTACCGTGGACCTGCGCCGCGTGCATGACCCGCTTCAAAACCCATTCGTTCACCGCCAGCAACGCCGCGGCAAAATACGCCCACACGTAGCGGCCCCTCCCGGGAAGCAGGACGCCCAACGCGGCGGCGGCCAGGCCGAGGTAGGTCTCGATTTGGAACAGCCTCGCGGCCAACAGACCGGCCAGATGCCGGTCGCTTTGCAGATGGAACAGGACGGCGGTCACCCAGAGAAGCGACCAGAGGCTGCCCGCCCACAGAACCAAAAGCAGGCGGGAGATTCGCGGCAGAATCTTCACGTTTCTTTACACGTAGCGGACGGAGACGATCTCATAGCTGTGCGTCCCGCCCGGGGTGGTCACATCGACCACGTCCCCCTCGGACTTGCCGATGAGCGCACGGGCGATGGGCGAGGACACCGACAGCAGTCCTTTCTTGATATCGGCCTCATCGTCGCCCACCAGCTGGTAGACCACTTTGTTGCCGCCGTCCTGATCCTCCAGCTCCAGCGTCGAACCGAACACCACCCGGCCATTGGCCGTCAGCTTGGTGACGTCGATCACCTCGGCATTGCTCAGGCGATTCTCGATTTGATTGATGCGCCCTTCGATGAAGCTTTGCTGCTCGCGCGCGGCGTGATATTCCGCGTTCTCGCTCAAGTCGCCATGCGCGCGCGCCTCCGCGATCGCCTTGATGACGTTGGGCCGCGCCTCGCTTTTCAGCTGCTTCAGTTCGGCGCGCAAACGCTCCGCGCCGCGGAGGGTCATGGGAGTTCGCGTCACGCCGGCAATTCCTTGTGCAAGTCCTGCAGTCGATTCACTTCGATATCGCCCAAGTGGTCGAGCGCATCGCACGTCGCGCGCGCACCGGCCACGGTTGTGTAATAGGTTACCCGCCTGGCTACGGCCTCGCGACGGATGGATCGGGATTCGCGCACCGCCTGCTTGCCCTCGGTGGTGTTGACGATCAGCGCCACCTCGTCGTTTTTTATCATATCGACGACGTGCGGGCGACCCTCGCGCACCTTGTTGACGCGCCGGCAGGTCACGCCCGCCTCTTCCAGGACCAGGGCCGTGCCGCCGGTGGCCGCGATCTCGAAGCCGCGGGCGATGAGCATCTGCGCCAGAATCGCAGCGCCCGGCTTGTCGCGGTCGCGCACGCTGATGAAGCACAAGCCGCGCGTCGGCAGGATCACACCGGAGGCGGCCTGGGCCTTGGCATAGGCCTCGCCGAAGGTGTTGCCGGTTCCCATCACCTCGCCCGTGGATTTCATTTCAGGACCCAAGATCGGGTCGGCTTCCGGGAACTTGATGAAGGGGAACACCGCCTCCTTGACCGAGAAATAAGGCGGTATGCGCTCGACCGTGCGCCCCTGCTGGCCCAAGGTCTTTCCCGTCATGACGCGCGCGGCCACTTTGGCCAGGGGAATGCCGGTGGCCTTGGAGACGAAGGGAACGGTGCGCGAGGCGCGCGGATTGACTTCCAGAATGTAGATCACGCCGCTTTGAATCGCGAACTGGATATTCATCAAACCAATGACGTTGAGCGCCTTGGCGAGCTTGCGGGTCTGCGCCCGCAATTCATCTTGGATTTCCTGCGACAGGCCGTTCGGGGGCAGCGAGCAGCCCGAATCCCCGGAATGCACGCCGGCCTGCTCGATATGTTCCATGATGCCGCCGATCAGCACGTCCGTGCCGTCGCTGACGGCATCGACGTCGACTTCAATGGCCAGATCGAGAAAGCGATCGAGCAGCACCGGGCTGTCATTCGACACCTTCATCGCATCGATCATGTACTGGCGCAGGTCATCCTCGTTGAACACCACTTCCATCGCCCGCCCGCCTAGCACATAGCTGGGGCGCACGATCAGCGGAAAGCCGACTTCCTTGGCCATGGACACGGCCGCCGCCTCGTTGCGGGCGGTGGCATTGGCCGGCTGCTTGAGCTTCAAAGAAGCCACGAGCTTCTGAAAGCGCTCGCGATCCTCGGCGACATCGATGCTGTCCGGGGTCGTGCCGATGATCGGTGCACCGGCGGCGGCGAGCGCGCGTGACAATTTCAACGGCGTCTGTCCGCCGAATTGCACGATGACGCCTTCGGGTTTTTCCTTCTCGATGATTTCCATCACGTCTTCAAAGGTCAGGGGCTCGAAATACAGCCGATCGGAGGTGTCGTAGTCGGTGGACACGGTCTCCGGGTTGCAATTGACCATGATGGTTTCGAAGCCGTCTTCGCGCAGCGCCATGGCGGCGTGCACACAGCAATAGTCGAACTCGATGCCCTGTCCGATGCGGTTCGGGCCGCCGCCCAGGATCATGATTTTGCGCCGATCCGTGGGCGCCGCCTCGCACTCTTCTTCGTAGGTGGAGTACAGATAGGCCGTCGAGGTGCTGAATTCCGCGCCGCAGGTATCGACACGCTTATACACCGGGTGCAATCCGAGCTTGCGCCGTTCGCGGCGGATGTCCGGCTCGTCGCGCCCCACCAGCTTGGCGATGCGCGCATCGGAGAAGCCCTTGCGCTTCAAGGCGCGCAGGCGGGCCAGGTTCAGGCTTTCGAACCCGCTCTTGGCCAGTTCCGCTTCTTCGCGCAGCAGATCCTGGATTTGCGACAGGAACCAGGGGTCGATCTTGGTGGCGTCGAACACCTGTGGCAGCGACCAACCGGCGCGAAACGCGTCGGCGACATACAGAATTCTATTGGGCCCCGGCCAGCGCAGTTCGTACGACAGCTTTTCGGCGGCCTCGTCCGTCAAGGGCAAGGTCAGCTGTTCATTGAATCCGTCGTAGCCGGTCTCCAAGCTGCGCAGCGCCTTCTGCATGGACTCCTGGAAGGTGCGGCCGATCGCCATGGCCTCGCCCACCGATTTCATCTGGGTGGTCAGGCGGGTATTGGCGCCGGGAAACTTCTCGAAGGTGAAGCGCGGAATCTTCGTGACCACATAGTCGATGGTGGGCTCGAACGAGGCCGGCGTCGCCCCGCCGGTGATTTCGTTTTTCAGCTCGCTCAAGGTATAGCCCACGGCCAGCTTGGCGGCGATCTTGGCGATCGGAAACCCAGTGGCCTTGGAGGCGAGCGCGGAGGAGCGCGACACCCGAGGGTTCATTTCGATGACCAGCACCCGCCCGTCGTCCGGGTTGATGGCGAACTGCACGTTGGACCCGCCGGTGTCGACGCCGATCTTGCGCAACACCGCGATCGAGGCGTCCCGCAGCCGCTGAAACTCTCGATCGGTGAGGGTCTGGGCCGGCGCCACCGTGATCGAATCGCCGGTGTGCACGCCCATCGGGTCCAGGTTCTCGATGGAGCACACGATGATGCAATTGTCGTCGTGGTCGCGCACCACTTCCATTTCGTACTCTTTCCAGCCGAGCACGGATTCTTCGAGCAGCACCTCGTTGGTGGGCGAGGCATCGAGTCCGCGCGCCACGGTCGCTTCAAATTCCTCGCGGTTGTAGGCGATACCGCCGCCGCTGCCGCCCAAGGTAAAGGAGGGCCGGATCACCGTGGGGAAGCCGATCTCGGACTGCACCGCCAGGGCTTCCTCCATGCTGTGCGCAATGCGCGCGCGCGCGGTTTCCAAGCCGATGTCGGCCATGGCGCGACGGAACAGTTCCCGGTCCTCCGCCATGTCGATGGCCCGCTGCGACGCGCCGATCATCTCCACGCCGAACTTCTCCAAGACTCCCTCGCGCACCAGATCCAGCGCGGTGTTGAGCGCGGTCTGGCCGCCCATGGTCGGCAGCAGCGCGCTGGGCCGTTCTTTCTCGATGATGCGGGCGATCGTGCGCCAATTGATGGGCTCGATATAAATCGCGTCCGCCGTCTCCGGGTCAGTCATGATCGTGGCCGGATTGGAGTTCACCAGGACGACGCGATATCCCTCTTCTTTCAGAGCCTTACACGCCTGAGCTCCAGAATAGTCGAACTCGCAGGCCTGACCGATGATGATGGGTCCGGCACCGATGATCAGGATGCTGCTGAGGTCCGTACGCTTCGGCACTTACCCCTCCGCCGATTTCTGCTTCACGGGGGTGCGTCCGCGGGAATTGGCCTGCACGCGCTTGACCATCAGGTACATGAAGTGCTCGAACAACAGCCGCAGGTCGTGCGGTCCGGGACTGGCTTCCGGGTGGCCCTGGAAGCTGAAGGCAGGCCGATCGGTGCGCGTCGCACCCTGCAGTGAACCGTCGAACAACGACCGGTGTGTGGCACGCAGGTTGTCGGGCAGGGTCGCGCCGTCGACCGCAAACCCATGGTTCTGGCTGGAAATGAGCACACGTCCGGAGTCGATTTCCAACACCGGATGATTGGCGCCATGGTGGCCGAATTTCATTTTCACGGTCTTGGCGCCGCTGGCCAGACCCAGCAGCTGATGCCCCAGGCAAATTCCAAAAATCGGGATGTCGGTCTCCAGGAAGCGGGTAATGGCGGCAATGGCGTAGTCGCAAGGCTCCGGATCACCCGGGCCATTACTTAAGAAAATACCATCAGGATTCATCGCAAGCACTTGATCTGCTGGAGTTTGCGCAGGCACCACTGTCATGCGGCAGCCGTGCTCGGCGAGGATGCGCAAGATGCTGCGCTTGATGCCGAAATCATAGGCCACCACATGCAGGCGGCTCTGGGGCCGCGGCGGCTTCGCTGCCGTCTTCCAGATCAAGCCGTCATTCCACTGATAGCTCTTTTTGGTGGAAACGGCCTTGGCCAGATCCATGCCCTTGAGGCCGGGAAATTTCTTCGCGGCCCGTACCGCCGCGTTCTGATCGATGTTGTCGCCCGTCATGATGCATCCCGACTGCGCGCCCTTCTCGCGCAGCAGCCGGGTGAGCTTGCGGGTATCGATGTCGGCGATCGCCACAACCTTGCAGCGAAGCAGAAATCCCTGCAGAGATTCGGTGGAGCGCCAATTGGACTGCAACAACGGCAAATCCCGGATCACCAAACCCGCAGCGTAAACCGCGCCGGATTCCAAATCCTCCGGGGTCGTGCCCGTGTTGCCGATGTGCGGATAGGTCAGGGTAACGATCTGCCGGCAGTAAGAAGGATCGGTGAGGATCTCTTGATACCCGGTCATCGCCGTATTGAAAACCACTTCACCCGTCGTGTTGCCTTTTGCGCCTACTGAGACGCCGCGGAACACGGTGCCATCTTCGAGAGCTAGCACTGCAGGTGTCGACACTCCGGGTCCTCGCTTTGCCCTATGGCGGTATGGCGCAGATGCGCAAAGCGGGAGGGGTTCATGAGAACGCCCTCCCGCCTTGTGGAATTACATGCGATTCGATTCCGGGCGCGAATATTAACGATGCAGTCGACCACTGTCCATGCTTCTTCTCAAGTCAGGACATCTTGCATGCCGTACAGGCCCGGCGAGCGGCCCAGCAGCCAGGCGGCCCCCCGCAGCGCGCCCCGCGCAAAGGTCATCCGATCCGTAGCCCGGTGGGTGATCTCCAGCCGCTCTCCGGCCGCGGCAAACATCACCGTATGCTCACCCACGATGTCTCCCGCCCGTACCACTGAAAAACCAATACTTCCTTCGCTGCGGGGACCGGTGGCCCCGTGACGCGCGTAAACAGCGACATCCTCGAGCGATCGGCCGCGCGCGTGAGCGACGGCCTCCCCCAGCCCCAGGGCCGTACCGGAGGGGGCATCTCGCTTCGATCGATGGTGCGCCTCGGAAATTTCGACATCGTAGCCCTCGCCCAGCGCCTGCGCCGCCTGCGCGACCAACCGGCAGAGCACCGCGACCCCCATGCTGGTATTGGGTGCGAGCAGTACCGCAATGCTTCCCGCGGCGCGCGTCAGCTGCGTGCGCGCCGCCGCATCAAATCCCGTGGTGCCGACCAGCAGCGGCACGCCCGCCTGGGCACAGGCCTGTGCGTGCGCGCCGACCGCGCTGCCGAGGCTGAAGTCCACCGCCACCGAGGCGCCTTTCAGTGCCGCAGCGGCATCGGCGCTGATCATCACCCCGGTCGGCTGTCCTTCTGCGGCGCACTCCTGGCCCAACCGTTGACTCTCCGGCGAGGCGACCGCACCGTGCAGCTGAAATGCTGAATCCTCGGCCAAGGCACGGATCAGGGATTGCCCCATGCGACCGGTAATGCCGAAGACCACCAGCGCGTGCGGCATCACCGGGCGGGAGGCCGGAGGCTGCGAAATCGGCGGCTGTGCAGTCACTATTCCACCGCGCGGGTGAAGAATTTTTTGACGCCCTCGAAAAAGGTTTGCTCTTTCGGATGATGGCTGCCTTCCTCCAGCGAAGCCTGGAACGCGCGCAGCATCTCTTTCTGTTCCGCCCGCAGGCTCACCGGAGTTTCCACCACGACGCGGCAGAACAAATCCCCGGGCGCTCCGCCACGCACGGGGCGCACACCCTTTTCACGCACCCGAAACACCCGCCCGGATTGCGTTTCGCTGGGAATCTTCAAGATCACTTCACCGTCCAGGGTCGGTACCTCGACCGAACCGCCGAGCGCTGCGGTGGCGAAGGTGATGGGCACCTCACAGGACAGGTGGCTCCCCTCGCGCTCGAAAATGGCATGCTCTCGAACGCGTATCTCCACGTACAAGTCGCCGGCCGGCCCCCCGTTGCGGCCCGCCTCGCCCTCGCCGTTCAAGCGGATGCGATCGCCGGTGTCCACACCCGCGGGCACTTTGACGGGTAGAGTTTTCTCCTGACGGACTCGGCCCTGGCCGTAGCAGGTATCGCAGGGATTGGAGATGATTTTGCCGCGGCCCTTGCAGCGCGGGCAGGGTTGCTGGATGGTGAATATGGACTGCTGGACGCGTACCTGGCCTTGGCCATTGCAGGTGTCGCAGGTCTTGGGCGCGGACCCTTTGGCTGCGCCCGATCCTTTGCAGGTCTTGCACTCGCCCATGGAGGGAATGCGAATCTCGGTCTCGATGCCGAACACCGCCTTCTCCAGATCCAAATCCAGCTCGTAGCGCAAATCGGCGCCGCGAAACACCTGCGATCGGCCGCGCTGCCCGCCCGAGAAGATGTCGCCGAACATCTCCCCGAAAATGTCGCCGAACGCCTCGCCCGCGCCGAATCCGCCGCCGCGGTTGCCCTCGAGTCCCGCATGGCCGAACTGGTCATAGACCGCCCGCTTGTGGGCGTCGCAAAGCACCTCGTAGGCCTCCTTGCACTCCTTGAAGCGGTGTTCCGCATCCGGATCGTCGGGATTGCGGTCGGGATGAAATTTCATCGCAAGCCGGCGATAGGCCTTTTTGATGTCCGCTTCGGTCGCGTCTCTGCTCACATCGAGAAGCTTGTAGTAATCCTGCTTCGCCATTGCTCACCTAAGGGCTCGAGCCCACAAAAACGAACCGCCGGTACTAAAACATACCGGCGGTTTTCAAGGCCAAACTATCCGTCACAGAAATCCCATCAAAGAAATCGTCAGGCCTTCTTTCGGTCGCTGTCCTTTACTTCTTCGAACTCGGCATCCAATACGTCGTCCTTGGGCTGTTGCGCGCGCCCGGCCGATCCGGACCCGGCTCCCGAGTCCCCGGAAGAGGCCGCGCCTGCCGCGCTCTGCTCATACATCTTCTGCATGATGGCACTCGATGCCTGCTCCAGTTCCGCGGTTTTGCGCTCGATTTCCTCGCGATCATCGCCGCCCATGGCTGCCTTGACCGCTGCCACGGCATCGGCCGCCGCCTTCTTCTGATCCTCGGAAATCTTGTCGCCCACATCCTTCAGCGCCTTGTCGACGCCGTGAATGGTCGCGTCCGCCTTGTTGCGCGCAGCCACCAGCTCACGGAACTTCTTGTCTTCCTCGGCGTGCGTCTCGGCATCCGAAACCATGCGCTTGATCTCGGCCTCGGACAAACCGCTGGAGGCTTTGATGACGATGCGCTGTTCTTTGCCGGTTTTAACATCCTTCGCCGAGACATTCAAAATGCCGTTGGCATCGATGTCGAAGGCGACTTCGATTTGCGGCATGCCGCGCGGTGCGGGCGGAATGTCGGTCAGGTCGAAGCGGCCCAAAGACTTGTTGTCGGTCGAACGGTCGCGCTCGCCCTGCAGCACGTGGATGGTCACGCCCGTCTGGTTGTCGTCCGCCGTCGAAAACGTCTGCGCGGCCTTGGTCGGAATCGTGGTGTTCTTCTCGATCACCTTGGTCATGACGCCGCCCAGGGTCTCTATCCCCAAGGACAAGGGCGTGACATCGAGCAGCAGCACATCCTTCACATCGCCCGACAGAACGCCGCCCTGAATCGCCGCGCCCACGGCCACGGCTTCGTCCGGATTGACGTCCTTGCGCGGCTCCTTGCCGAACAGGTCCTTGACCGCCTTCTGAACCAGCGGCATGCGGGTCTGACCGCCGACCAGAATGACCTCGCCCACATCCTTCATGCTGAGGCCTGCATCCTTGAGCGCGATGCGGCAAGGCTCCATGGTCTTTTGCACCAAATCCTCGACCAAAGACTCGAGCTTGGCGCGGGTGAGCTTCATATTCAGGTGCTTCGGACCCGCCGCGTCCGCAGTGATGTAGGGCAGGTTGATTTCTGTCTGCTGACTCGAGGACAGCTCGATCTTGGCTTTTTCCGCGGTTTCCTTGAGGCGCTGCATGGCCAGCGGATCCTTGCGCACGTCGATGCCGCTCTCTTTCTTGAATTCGTCCGCCAGATAATTCACGACGCGAAGATCGAAGTCCTCGCCGCCCAGGAAGGTATCGCCGTTGGTCGACAGCACTTCGAACTGCCGCTCGCCATCCACTTCGGCGATTTCGATGACCGACACGTCGAAGGTGCCGCCGCCCAGGTCATAGACAGCGATCTTGCGGTCGCCGCCGTCCTTATCCAGGCCGTAGGCCAGCGCGGCCGCGGTCGGTTCATTGATGATGCGCTTGACGGTCAGGCCGGCAATGCGCCCCGCATCCTTGGTAGCCTGGCGCTGCGAATCGTTGAAATACGCCGGTACCGTGATGACGGCCTCGGTGACGGTCTCGCCCAGGTAGTCCTCGGCGGTCTTCTTCATCTTCATGAGGACGCGCGCGGAGATTTCCTGCGGCGCCATTTTCTTGCCCTGGACTTCCACCCAGGCATCGCCGTTGTCGGCCTTGATGATCTTGTAGGAGACCATCCCCATGTCCTTTTTCACCACGTCGTCGGTGAATTTCCGGCCGATGAGGCGCTTGACCGCGGCAATGGTGTTCGCCGGGTTGGTGACGGCCTGCCGTTTGGCAGACTGCCCTACCAGCACCTCGCCGTCCTTGGTGAAGGCAACGATCGACGGCGTGGTGCGGTCACCCTCGCTGTTCTCGATCACCTTGGGCTTGCCGCCCTCCATGATCGCGACGCAGGAATTGGTGGTGCCGAGATCGATACCAATCATTTTACCCATGTTGAAAACCCTCTAAAAAATTCGAACGTTGTGACCGAAGGTGGGGACGTGCGACGCATTTTTCAATTGGCATCCCCGGCGGGCGCCTTGCTGACGATGACCCGCGCCGGACGCAGCAAGCGCCCGTTCAGTGAGTAGCCTTTTTGAATGACCGAGAGGACCGTGTTGGCCGCACTGTCCCGGCTTTCCTGGGCCACCATGGCCTCGTGCCAAGCCGGATCGAAGGGCTGGCCGAGCGGGTCGATGACCTTGATCCCGGCCTTGTCGAAAGCCCGTTGCAACTGCTTCAAGGTCGCCTGGGCACCCTCGAGGAGCGCCGGCCCCGGATTGGCGGTCGCGGCGGCAATCCCCGCGTCCAGAGAATCCACGACGCCGACCAGTTCCTGCGCAAAGCGCTCGACGGCAAATTTCCGCGCATTCTCGAGCTCGCGCTCGGTACGCTTGCGGTAGTTATCCAATTCGGCCACGGCACGCAGGTAGCTGTTCCAGTTCTCGCCGGCCTTGGCCTCCGCCGCCGCCAGCGCCGAGGGCGCTTCCGGCGGAGGAGCCGTGCTCATGTCGGCCGCTTCGGCCCCCGAAGGCTGATTGTTCTCATTCACGCTGATAAGCCCCAAGAATGGCGGCTAGGGCGCCGCTCGAAGCCAACCATTTGGGGGCTATTTACGAGCGTTCAAGGCCGAACCCAACAGTTTGGCCGTGATATCGACGATGGGAATGACGCGCTCGTAGGCCATGCGGGTCGGACCGATGATGCCGAGGACCCCGACCACCTGGTTGTCCACCATGTAGGGCGCCGTGACGACGCTGATGTCGTCGAGAATCCGATACCCGGATTCCTGGCCGATGAAGATCTGAATGCCGTCGGCCCGCAGGCAACTATCCAACAGGCGCAGAATATCGTGCTTCTCGTTGAAAGCTTCGAACAGGCGGCGCAGGCGATCGACGTTCGATAATTCGGCGAATCCCATCAAGTTGGTTTCGCCCGCGATGACATATTCCACGCGCTCGTCGGATCTATTGTCGAAGACCTTTTGAGCCACTTGGATCGCGTCCTGCATGATTTGATCCATGTGCTGGCGCGTCTCCTGCAGCTGCGCCAGCAGCTGCGCGCGTACGTCGGGCAGGGAACGGCCGGAAAATGCCTCATTCAGATAGTTGGCGGCGCGGCGCAGCTCCTCCGGCGAATGGTAGCGATCCAGCTGCACCACCCGGTTCTGAACCTCGCGATTGCTCATGACCATGATGGCGAGCGCGCGATTCTCCGACAGCGCGATGAATTCAATCTGCGACAGCGCGATGTAGTGCGGGTTCGGCAACGTCACCAGCCCCGCCATATGCGTCTGGCTGGAGAGCATTTGCGATACCGTCTGCACCAATGAACGGCCGTTGGCCGCATCCAGCCCTAAACGCCGTTCGATATCCTCGATCTCATCATGATGCAGGGGCTTGAGCTTCAGCAACGTATCGACGAAGAACCGATAGCCCTTATCGGTCGGTATGCGGCCGGCCGAGGTGTGGGGCGAGGCGACGAAGCCCAGGTCTTCCAGATCGGCCATCACGTTGCGGATGGTCGCCGATGAGAGGCTCAATCCGGAATCACGCGACAGGGTCCGAGATCCCACGGGCTGGCCGTCGCGGATGTAATTCTCGATCAGGGCCTTGAGCAGCAGCTGCGCCCGCTCGTTGAGACCCTCGTCGGCACCTTCTGTCATAGTAGGTCCATATAGCATGTTTGAAGCTACCTAGCGCATCCGGCCTAAGTCAAGTCCGGCGAAGGGGGGCCAATAACTCGTTTTCAGCGCGTGACCGCCTTGCCGCGGTCATGCTACAAGGAATCGATCATGCCTCAGTCATTTAAGTCCATTGCACTGGTGGGCAACGCCAGGGATCTGCGCGTCGCTGAATGTATGCTGGGCCTCGCGGCACATTTTCACGCCCGCGGCGTGCCCGTGCTGGTCGATCCGGGCGTCGGCCTGGCATTCAAACCCGATAGCGTCGCGATGTGTCCCGAGCAGTCCTTTGCGACCCGCGCCGATCTGATCGTGGCCATCGGCGGCGACGGCACACTGCTGTACGCGGCTCGACTGGTCGCCGGCCACTCGGTGCCCCTGCTCGGCGTGAATCGCGGCCGGCTCGGATTCCTGACCGATGTGAGTCCCAACTGCATGCTGGAGGATGTGGACTCGGTGCTGGCCGGGCGATACAGCGAGGACCGCCGTTCACTATTGGCCGCGCGGCTGGAAAGCCGCGACGGCAAGATCGTGCACGCGCTGGGTCTGAATGATGTGGTGGTGAATAAATGGGAAACCGGCCGCACCATGGATTTCGAGACCTCGATCAATGGCCGTTACGTCAATTCACATGGCGGCGATGGCATCGTGATCGCCACCGCGACCGGTTCCACGGCCTATGCGCTATCGTGCGGCGGTCCGATCGTCGAGCCCGACCTCGATGTCTGGGTACTGGCCCCCATCTGTCCGCACACCCTGAGCGACCGTCCGATCGTCGTGCGCGCCGGCAGCCAGATTCGGCTGCGCATGTCCGATCGTTTCGAGTCCCGCGCGCAAGTGACCTGCGACGGCTCGGCCATTGGCGCCTTGGGACAGGGCGACACCCTGTATGTCGAGGGCGCCGATGTGCAAATCACCCTGCTGCATCCGCCCGGCTATGACTACTACCGGCTGCTGCGCTCCAAGCTGCATTGGGGCCGCGGCGGGCACGGCGGTGCGCCCGACGCGCCGGAGTCGGTCTGAACCGTGTTGACACATCTTCAACTGCGGGATCTGGTACTGGTTGATCAAGCCGAACTGGAATTCAGCCCCGGCCTCACCGCGCTGACGGGTGAAACCGGCGCCGGCAAATCCATCGTCGTCGACGCGCTGCTGCTGATTGCCGGGGGCCGGGGCGCCGGCGACATCGTGCGCCGGGGCGCCGAGCGCGCCGAGATCACCGCAAGCTTCGCCGCCCTCCCCGCTGCGGCGGTCGCCTGGCTCCAGGAGCAATCGGTCAGCCACGAGGGGGAAATTGTCGTACGCCGCGTCGTCGGTGCCGATGGCCGTTCGCGGGCCTATGTGAACGGCCAGGTCATGCCGCTACAGGCACTGCGGGAACTGGCGGAGCTGCTCATCGAGATCCACGGCCAACAGGAGTTTCAGCACCTGGTGAGCCGCGGCGCGCAGCGGGAGCTGCTCGACGAACGCCTGGGCGCGCCGGTGCTGAAGACGACCGTCACGGAGCTGTTCAGTCGCCATCATGCCTGCCGCAGCGAATTCGAGGCACTGCAGAACGCTGCCGAAAACCGCGACGCCCGCCTCGACCTGTTGCGCTACCAGCTGGGCGAGCTGAAGAGCGAGGTCTCGACGGTGAGCGACATTGAAGCGCTTTTCGCCGATCAGAAGCGCGTGGCAAGCCGCAGCCGGCTGGGTGAGGCGGCCCGCACGGCGCTCATTGCGGCCTATGAGGCGGATGAGGGCAGCGCGCACGACTTGCTGGGCAAGGCGACGGCGGCACTGCGCAGCGCAGCGGATATCGATCCTGGCTTGAGCGAGGCCGGCAAATTGTTGGGCGAGGCGGCCATCCTGACCCAGGAAGCCGGCGCGGCGCTGCGGCGCTACCTGGAGGATTTGGACATCGATCCTGCGCGCCAGGACGAGATTGAGCGCCGTGCGGCCGCCCTCGAAGCCTTGGCGCGCAAGCATCGGGTGGCGGTGCTCGAGTTGCCGGAACACCGGGTGCGCCTGGAGCAGGAACTGGCCGCGCTCGACGATGTGCAGCTGAGCCTGGCGGCCCTGGAACTTCAGGTCGCGGAACTGACACGCGACTACCGCAGCGCCGCTCGAGCGTTGACCGACGCGCGGCGCACCGCAGCCCAGCTGTTGGGCGTTCAGGTCACGGAGCTCATGCAGACCCTCGGCATGGCGGGCGGCGAATTTGCGGTGCGGGTCACCCGAAGCGAACAGGAATTCACGCCGAATGGCAGCGATGAGGTGGAATTCCTGGTGAGCGCGAATCCCGGCCAGCCTTTGAAAAGCCTGGCGAAAGTCGCCTCCGGCGGGGAACTCTCGCGCATCAGCCTCGCAGTCCAAGTCGCCGGGCGCGCGCAGAGCACCTCACTTTGCATGGTGTTCGATGAAGTGGATGCGGGCATCGGCGGCGCCGTGGCTGAAATCGTCGGCAGGCAGCTGCGCGAATTGGGCGAGCGGGCGCAAGTTTTGTGCGTGACGCATCTGGCGCAGGTGGCGTCCCAGGCGCATGGCCAGTTTCGAGTCACGAAACTCACCGACGGCAAAATCACGCGCACGGCCGTCAAGCCTTTGGGCGAGGCGGAGCGCGTCGATGAAATTGCCCGCATGCTCGGCGGAATCGACATGACGGAACAGGCCCGTGCGCATGCGCGCGACATGCTCGCGCGCTCAGCGCCGCCCCAGGGTAAGAGAAAGGGTCTGCGCGGCGCGCCGCGCTAGGCCTGGGACTTGGCCCGCTTCTGATTGGGGCAGTTGGGCTTGCGGCAGTGACCGTACAGAATCAGGGCGTGGTCGCTGATCTCGAAGCCCAAACGCTTGGCAACGGCATTCTGGCGCTCTTCGATGCCCCCATCCATGAACTCTTCCACCTTGCCGCAGTCAACACACACGATGTGGTCGTGATGCGCGCCCTGGTTCAGTTCGAATACCGCCATACCGCCTTCAAAATGATGGCGGGTGACCAAACCGGCGGCCTCGAACTGGGTCAGCACCCGATAGACGGTGGCGAGGCCGATGTCTTCATTGGACACGAGGAGCTTCTTGTAGATGTCCTCCGCGCTCATGTGGCGCGCGGACCCATCGGCGAGAATGTCCAGGATTTTCAGTCGCGGCAGCGTGACTTTCAGGCCTGCATTGCGCAGATCGTTGCTTTCGCTGGTCGTGTCGGGTTTCAGGCGCTGCGGCATGCTGGGCCTTTGGGTTATGATGGGTGCCGATTATCAATCATTTGACGGCTGTTAACCAACTTTCATGAAAATAACTCAGTGCCTTGCTCTGGCGTCCGCGGTCACCCTGCTGGCCTCCGGCTGCGTCTACCGCATCAATATTCAGCAAGGCAATTTCTTGAATCAGAGCGCCGTGGATACCGTCAAAGAGGGGATGACGCGCAGCCAGGTGCGCTATCTGCTGGGAACGCCGATGGTGGCCGACAGTTTCAACAAGGAGCGTTGGGACTACATTTATTATCTCAAGAAGGGGCGCACGCGCCATGTCGACTCGCGCCGTGTGACCGTCTACTTCGATGGGGACAAAGTCGCCCGGCTGGACAAGCCGACCGACGCCGAAGCCGCCAAGCAGGACGCATCGGCCGCGAAAATCAAGAACGGACGCGTTTACTAAGCCGCTTTCTTCGGGCCAGCTTCGGCTCTTCCACGAGCGCCCGGTAAATTTCGAGCCGGTCGCCGTCCTTGAGCGTCTGCTCGCGGCGCGCCACCTTGCCGAAAATACCCACCGCCGCCCGGGCCAGGTCCACGCCGAAAAAATCCTGGTCCGCGGCGGCCACTGCGAGTGCGTCGGCGATGGTCGAACCCGGTGCCAGCTGCAATGCTTTTATGATGCTGTGCTGCGGCCGCGCGTAGACGATCTCGATGCCGATCACGGGTGGCCCGGGCAGATCAGCCGTAAACCTTCTGGGCGCGCGCCGCGAAGGCATCGACGATGCTGCCGCACAGCGACTCGAACACGGCGTTGAAGGCCGCGGAGGTCAGACGATTTTTGAATTCGAATTCCACGATGAAATGCACGCGCGAACCGCGCGTGCCGATCGCCTCGAAGCCCCACGCGCCGGTCAGATCACGGAAAGGCCCGTGCGTGAGGCGCATGTCTATCCGCGTGTCCGCGGTCAGCGTGTTGCGCGTCGTGAATTCGGTTTGCAGCACGCCGTGCGCAATTTTCAAGGTCGCAATGCGCTGCGTGGGTGAGACATCCTCGACCCGCGCGCCGGTGCACCAGGGTAAAAACTCGGGGTACCGCGGCACATCATTCACCAGGGCAAACATTTGTGCGGGCGAAAAAGTGACCAGGGCACTGCGCTCGACTATCTGCATGAGGGCCATTGTCCGGCTTGCCATGCGCTTCGCGCAACTGCTCATGCGCTTCGCGCAACTATTCACGGGGCCGAGGCGGCCCCGTCCTATAATGGGTGGACCAAGATGAAAACTCCTGAGAAACTGCCGCCAATTGCCGTGAACCGCAAAGCGCGCTTCTATTCATGCGCTGCGCGCAACAATTAACGGGGCCGAGGCGGCCCCGTCCGTTAATATGTGAACCAAGATGAAAACCGCCGAGAAGCTGCCGCCAATTGCCGTGAACCGCAAAGCGCGCTTCGACTATTTCATCGAGGAGCGGTTCGAGGCGGGTATTTCCTTGATGGGTTGGGAGGTCAAGAGCATGCGCGCCGGCAAGGCGCAGATCGCCGAAGCCTACGTCTACATGAAGAATGGCGAGGCGTTCCTGTTCGGCGCCCACCTGAATCCGTTGAATTCAGCCTCCACCCACGTGGAAACAGACCCGACCCGCACACGCAAGCTGCTGCTGAATCGCCGCCAGCTCGATCATTTGGTGGGCAAGGTGGAGCGCAGCGGCTATACCCTGGTGCCGCTGGAGCTTTACTGGAAGGCGGGCCGTGCCAAGCTCGAGATCGGGCTGGCGAAGGGCAAAAAACAGCACGACAAGCGGGCCAATGAAAAGGATCGGGACTGGCAACGCGACAAGGGCCGGATCATGAAGGCGATGCGCCGCTGAGGCGGCCCGCTGACGCCGGGGACGGAACAGCGTAAGCTAGGGGCTCGATAGGGGCCGACCGGTTTCGACATGGGTTGCGAAACTGCAGGTGCGTACCGAGGTGCAGGTTCCTCGTTAAACTATTTGCAAACTTATAGTTGCCAATCAAGACAACTACGCTCTAGCCGCCTAATCGCGGTTGAAACCCAAGCGGCTCGTGCTGATGCGAACGTCTGGGTGTAGCGCTCATCAGCTAGTGGGACACGCGTGTCTGGGGTGTGTTCAACGAAAAAATACCGGGCTGGCCGCACGCTTTCCCTGCCCGTTGGGTAGTGCGCGGTGAGAACAATAGACGCGGCTACGTACGTAGATCTTGTAGCGTAGGACTTATGGACGGGGGTTCGATTCCCCCCGGCTCCACCATTTGACCTGATCCGATAACATCCGAAAGCATCCGTAGACGTCCACGAAACCCGCTAAAACGCGGGTTTTTTTATGCTTTTTGGGGTCCTGAGCGCTGCGCAATCCGCCATTGACTTCCGGGGGCAACTGGGGGCAATCTTGGGGGCAACTGGCCAAACCCGAATGGGAGTTGCCCCCAGATGCCTCTTACCGACAGCATCGCGCGAAACGCCAAACCCGCCGCCAAAACCATCCGGATGTTCGATCGCGATGGCCTGTATCTCGAGATTTCGCCCCGCGGCGGCAAGTGGTGGCGCCTCAAATATCGCTTCGCGGGCAAGGAAAAGCGCGTGTCCTTAGGCGTCTACCCCGAAGTCAATTTGAAGAAGGCCCGCGCGCGCACGATCGATGCACGCCAGTTGCTCGATGCGGGTGTCGATCCCAGCGAGAACCGCCGCGCCACCAAAGCCGCTCAGATGGAAGGTGCGGCGAACAGCTTCGAAGTGGTTGCGCGCGAGTGGATCGACCAGCAGATGAAATCCTGGGTCAGGGGTCATGGCGAGCGAATCCTGACGCGGTTCGAGCGCGACATATTCCCGTGGATCGGCGCCCGTCCGATCGCGGATTTAACCGCGCCGGAACTGCTGACTACGGTGAGGCGCATCGAAAAGCGCGGTGCGTTGGAGACCGCGCATCGCGCGCTCGGCAATTGCGGCCAGGTGTTGCGCTACGCCATCGCCACCGGCCGAGCCAAAGGCGATCCCAGCGCCGATCTGCGCGGTGCCCTCCCCGCGGTGAAGAGCGAACACTTTGCCGCCATAACCGAACCTAAGCGGGTGGGCGCGCTGATGCGCGCCATCGACGGTTACGAAGGATCTTTGACCGTGCGCTGTGCCCTGCGACTAGCGCCGCTAGTCTTCGTACGCCCCGGCGAGCTGCGGCATGCCGAGTGGACGGCCATGGACTTAGATGGCGGCGAGTGGCGCTACACAGTCACCAAAACCAACACGCCGCACGTCGTGCCGCTCTCAGCACAAGCGGTTGCGATCCTACGCGAACTGATACCACTCACCGGCCGCGGCCGCTATGTCTTTTCCAGTGCCCGCAGCAGCCAAAGGCCGATGAGCGACAATGCCATCCTCGCTGCCATGCGCCGCATGGGCATCGCCAAGGATGAAATGAGCGGCCACGGATTTCGCGCCATGGCGCGGACGATCCTGGACGAGGTGCTCGGCTTCAGACCGGATTTCATAGAGCACCAGCTCGCGCATGCCGTGCGCGATCCGAATGGACGTGCCTACAACCGGACAGCACACTTAGCGGAGCGCCGGAAAATGATGCAGGCCTGGGCGGATTACCTGGACAAGCTCAAGAACGGCGCCGACGTGATTCCGATTTTCAAGGCAGGCTGAGGGTCTTGAGCAACGCATTCCAAATTCCAGAATCTGGGCAGAAACGCGCCGACTATTGCACCAATAATCGGCCTTACCGCGTCAGCTCCGGGTCCGCGGGACGCCCGCGCTCGGGACCGTCCTGTTGAGTCCCACGCTGCTTTTGGACAAATCCGATGAATTGCGCCGCCAATCTTTGCCGGTCAGTAAGGACAGGCGGCAAATGCTTCACGAAGTAGCGCACGTCGCCGGCGAGGATGATCTCCCCCTGCGCGTCCAACACCTCTGCGGCCTTCATCCAGGCTGATACCAACGACTTGCGAGTTTCGATCAGCCTGTCGCGCGCCGGATCGACGATGGTTCGGGAACGTGACAGCTCATTCGCGATCCCAATTACCTGATCATGCAAAGCCGTGGAAGTCCCATAGCGCTGCGCTTTGAAAGCCCTCTCCCGAGGGTATTTCTTGTTTTCGCCTCGAATGACCCGCGGCGTAGCATTGGCCGCAATACCCTGCTCGCGCATCAACCGTGCGAAGTCCTCGCGCCACTCGCGCAGGCGTTGCTTGTCGATGTGCAGCCGCTGCCCGAGCTCGCTCTCAGCTTTCACGACCAGATGCACGTGCGGGTGCTTCTGGTCGGTATGCAAGACCATGGCGTAGCGATGATGCGCGAATTTCTCGCGGGCGAATTTCCGTGCGGCGGCCAAAACCTTGTCTGGAGGCGTTGGCGCCGGCATGGCGAGCACGATGTTGTGCACGAGTTTCGTCGGCCGCCGCGCTCGATCGCCGTCCTTCTGCCGGCGGTATTGCCCGGCGGTGAGTTCCAAGTGCCACTCATCAAGCAGCTGCTTTTGCCGTTCCCGGTACCCGATGAACTCACCCTCGTCGGTCTCGATCTCCAAGGCGCCTCGGCGGCTGATGTACCCAAAGTGAGCCGCAACCGCGCCCCTCCCCGTTCCTCCGCCAGTCACTTTCACCATGACTTCCGGGGTACGACTCACGGTGCGCGTGATCTGAGCAATTTGCGCGAGGCTAAATCGACCGGGCATCTCTGGGCTTCCACGCCCGTGACTCACGGCCTCAAAGAGTCCGGGTCCATCCCGCGGCACGCGAAAACCTCGTCTAGTCAATGCGGCTCTCCCAGCTGATCAGCGCCGCTTGGGCGAATTCATGCATGCGTCGCTCGACTTCCGATATGAGAACTCGGGAACGGCCGAGCTCTTGCTGTAGATCCCGCGTCAGGACTCCGGTCTGCGCGGCTTCCCGAGCGCTCCGCGCCAAGAGTCGACCGAACCCAGCCAGGACTGACACGGCCGCCTTGAACGCCGCAAGCTCCTGCGTTGGCAGCGGCGGGTTGGCGCTGACATGACCCCGGACCAGGGCGGCAACATAGCCTGAGTCCTTCATGCGGCGCTCAGACGCCCGGTGCCGAATGGCAAGTCGATCTCCCGGCCGCAAACGGATCGTGATTCGGTCCAGGGCCGGACCGCTTCTTGAAGGGTTCGGCGGCAAGTCGGGCGACTGCGATTCCAGCAATGCGCGAATAGCGATCAGTGCCAGCGCCGTCTCCGACATTTGCCGCTGAACGGCGACCGACGCGAACAGGCGCTTCTCTTCCGGGGTCGGACGTGCCGTGATCGTTGGCGCGACCGATTTTAGAGCGCCGACTTTCATTGCGCGCAAACCCGAGTTGCAGCAAAACGCGGACACTTCGCTATCCTGCCATCACTCCAACAACGACCCGACAACGCTCCTCGATCCAAAATCTTTGCCCTATCCGACCCGCGAATACTGACCTAAGACATTGCACGAATTACTGGGTGTTGGCGGTCTGAGTTCCGCTGTTTTTTCAGCGGAACTCGACCCGAGTCAGCGCGACGCAACTGAATGCACCAGCCAGTTCCGGGGCAATGACCTGTAATTGACGGACCTGAAATGACTGCCGAAAGCGGCCGCTCATCCCGTGGAGTACGCTAACGCGGATGAGTCACTCTGGTAACGCAAGCTTTGACGATTTTGTTTAAATTGCGGTCCGCCAAAGAAATTGTGTACTCATCGACCGATCCGCTGGCACATTTGGTGTAGAAGGAAACAAAAACGATACGTACATGATCGCTAAAGGCTATTGAATTATGTTGGATCCATGGAAAGGAGCCCTATGAGGCAGGTTCAATCTAAAAAGTTCGTCGTCGCTGTTCTGTGCCTCACGTCCGGGTATCGCTGCTTAGCAGGCGAGTACAAAGTTACAGACGCTTGGCCATCGGGACACGGAGAAAGCTTCGTGCAGATGCTCGATGACAATCGCCCGATATGTTTTTCGGTCAAAAATGCGATTGGTGCAAACGGTACAGTGGATAGCCCTCTTCGCTGCGGAAATAGCGATTTTGATACGTCATCCACGCTTGAGCGTCCGAAATGGGTAAACATTGACGCTTCGGGGTTACTCCAGACAGCTATTAAACTCGAAACTATGTCCGTTGAATCGGTTGGCGGCAGCAGCCCCTGGCCTCATTCCGCCGCGTTCGCGGCACAGGCTAACGCCGGGATCCTCGCGCATACTCTTACCATCGCAAAAGCGACGGTGGTTCTCTCCGGATGGACAACGAAAGGCGTAAAGAGAACTAGCGACGACGACAAATCAACAATCGTTCGGTATGAGCGATGGGGGTGTGGTGAGAACATAAATACGTCGGGTCCTCGGATTCTGTATTTCGTCGCAAACAATCCGGATCTATCGGACTTGCGAATTATGAAAGGTCTCCCACTACCGGCTGATGTTTTTATATTCAACGGACTTGCGTACTTTACTTCTCGATCAACGCGTTTTGTTGACGCGCACTGGAAGCCGCTGTCACGAGAGCAACCTGAACTTAACGTTCACATAGTTAGCAGCGGGGAATATTTCGCGCAAATCTGCAATCTTCTTTATTGGGACACGAAACATGCGAAGTAGTCGCGTCGTCAGGGATTTCATGAAAGCTCTGCTCTCCACGGTGATTCTCTATGCTTCCTTGAATGCGCCGGTAGCTGCTGAGGAGCTGCTCTGTCACGCGGGACCCTTCGAGACTGACCGCGGCAAGATCGAATCAGCGCTCGCGAACATGCCGGCTCTCTCGAACGCGGTCGGGCGAGAGCCCCTATCCTCCACTAAGCCAGATGCGTGGACGATCACCGACGGAGTAGCTAGCGAAGGTGGCGGTGGCTTAGCGCCGCTGGTGCGCGAGGGCGAGCCAGTTAGCCTATCCGCCCGCGTGGAATACGACGCGAAAAGCTACGTTGCTCGATATGTGCGAACGGGGGCGACGCTTCGAGGTGATCGCTTAGTCGACGAGCGCTACTTCACTAGGACGGTCCGGCTGACGGGCGAGCAGGCAAAAGGCATTGCATGCCTCGTTAATCAATTACTGAACCCACCCGTTTCTCCCACGAAAGAAAAACCCGCCAAGAAGGAAGGGCCGCGCACTGGTCCAGCGGAGATTGTCGTCATCGCGTCGCCGCGGCCCTGTTCGAACGACTACACCGACGGCCATTGGGAATCACTTGTGTTGCGCGTCGCTGGCGCGCAAGCGACGGCCAGCCCGGCACTGTCCTGCAGCGATGCTGGAAGGCTCGAGGCCTTGCTCTCGAGTGCCGTCGGCGCTCCGTTCGTCAACACCGGCGGTTCAACACAGTGACCGGGCCTTGAGCCTGGACATCTAGGCCCAGGCCGCCTTTAGTTACTGTGCATCCTGTGGGTTAACCTTGGGTACTGGTAAGTGACTACTGGTTCCCAAGCCATTGCCGCCCACCCTGCGATGGTCATTCTTGACCTGGCGGCCTGGTCTTCCAAGACCAGCCTCAGTCCATTGTTTATCCGCATTTCTGAGATTAACTTAGTGCTCATCGAAACTTTGAGGAATAAAGGCGATGAGCAAAAAAGACCCTAAGACCGAGAGCGCCAAGGTTGTCCCGTTCCCGCCCTCCGCGTCGGCTCCCCTACCTCCTGCGGCTAAGTCGGCTCGTGAGGCCAAGCTGCGCTCCGAAAAGAAATGGGGCGTCGAGGTGATGTCGGTTGGCTTTTGTATCCTTCCGTCGCTGCTCTTTCGCGCCCAGCATCGCCTCGGGCTCAAATCGACGCACCTGGCCGTCATCCTTCAGCTTGCCGAATTCTGGTGGCATGACGACAAACTGCCTTTTCCCAAGAAGCAGACCATCGCCGAGCGCATGGGACTTAAGGAAAAGCAGGTGCAGCGGCTGATAGCGGAGCTCCAGAAGCGCGGCTACGTGGAGCGCAAGGTGCGCAAGACGCCACACGGCCAGACCTCGAACGAGTATGACCTCTCGGGATTGGTGAAGAAGCTCCAGGAACTCGCGCCGGAATTCATCGAAGCGGCCGCCGCCAAGCGCAAGGCGGAGCGCCGGGGCGGCCTCAGGATCAAAACCGCCTAAGTTTTAGCGGCGTAGCTCAACCGGATAGAGCACCCAGTTTTCGACAGACCATGTTCCTCGCAAGCTCATGGTATGGGCTGGGAGGTTGCAGGTTCAAGTCCTGCCGTCGCTGCCTAATTTGATCTTTCCCATTTTTGTGGGGGTGTCGCAAGCGTTGAGCTGGCGGCAAAAGCCTGCCACAAAGCTACGACCGGCCATTTCTTAGAGAAATCCAAGACATGATCGCCGTTCCTCTTATTTCTTGAATGATGACGAATTCATTTGGGGACCTCCCGAGTGCTCCGTCATAAATCCATGGCGATCCGCAAAGGGGGCACAGCGCAAAGTCGGTAACTTTGAGGTTCCCATAGACCCGCGCAAAACTGGCGAACGGCGGGTTGCCGGGTTGACTGCCAAAAATGATGAACGATCCATCGGCAAGTTGAATGGTCTGTCTCATCCCTACCGTACGGGCTTCTACAATCTGTGCAGGGCCCCGCAGACTTTGATCGAATTCCATAAATCGAGCGCGGTCATCCAATTCGAACCACGCGCTTATATGAATGACTGGCGAGGATGTGTGCGATGGAAAGAACCGCAAAGCGCCAGGCAATCCTCCAGCGGAGGCTTCTGTCGCGCTACCTGGGATTGGCTTGCGAGCCGCCACGCGCCCGGAATCATCTAATCTCTCCAATGCGTTCCCGTGATCGTGATCCAAAAGCAGCAGCAGTTCGTTCGTGGGAGATTGTGTAGCAATGCCTTTAAACTCGTCGCCGTATTTCTCCCACAGAATGTCACCTGCCTGATCGAGTTTCACGAGCCAGCCTGTAGCGTGCTGACCCGACATACCCGGCAGTACTGCTACACCAGCACCCCAGCGGGTGCACTGATTGATCTGTGAAATTCCGTCTTCATGGGGTACCAGCAATCGCTCATCGATGAAATCGCCCTTTACGCCTACACGCACCATGAAAGCTGTAGGCCGCTTTCCAATGATCTTGAAGCCACACAGAAGCGTGTTGCCATTTGAAAGTTCAACCGCGCTATCGAATTGCCCGGTGCCACTGTAGTCGGTCCAGCTATTCGGAGGACCGTCGAGAAATTCCCAGCGAACGGCACCGAAGGATCCAACTCGTATTGCCCAAGCGGCACTGTTTGCGAGCGTGTTTGCTCCGGTGACTATGTAGTCGCCATTGGCGGCTGGGGTAATGTGATATGCGGCCACATGGTGACCCGGTGACAGCTCTATTTCCTGTTCGATCGAGAAGTGCTCAGCCGCTCTCGACTGTCCGCAGCCGGCCACTCCGACGGCGATTGCGATGGCCGTGACGATCGCCGCACTGCGCGCAGCTCGCGGGGCTTGCTTTTGCATCACCAGGTCCCTTGGACAATGCCAAATGCTTTTATGTGGCCGGGATTCTCCGCGTTCTAAGACCTCGGTGCTGAGAAATCCTCTGGAACCGAGATATCCGTCGTGTTGCAACGGCGTACGCCCCACCGAATCAACACAAATATCCACTGGGTACCTTTTAAAGCGGACACAGATGTCATTGGGTCCGAGACCGGCAGCACAACTCATCCTAGCGCTAGTCGAGGTTGGAATAATCGAGACGAAGTCGCTCGCCCATTGTTCTAACTTAGATCTTAAGCAATGGTACAAATGCGCCCAATGACATCACTCCCGCCTCCCACGACGTAAAGCCGTTCATTTGACTGAAGCGCGCGGTAACTAGCGATCCCGTGTTCAAACTAAGCAGTCTGTATTGATTCGCAGCGAGAGGAAGCTGAACAACAATATAGGTTTCCTCCGCGATAAATAGTTGATCGGAGACGGGCTCTATGCCCACATCGACGGCGAAGGTATCGAGCTTTGGTCTAAGAATCGAGTCTCCAGTGGGCACGAGTACAGTTGGTTGAGTCGAGTCAAAATAACGATATGAAAATTTTTTGTTGGCGGCATCGTAGACCGCGAGCGTGACAAGTTGTTGTGGAGCTGGTGCACTACGATTGATGCCAGCGAAGGCTACGGCGTGGTCATAAATAACCATTGCGCCCGGTGATACCTGATCGAGCGTTTTAACTGCGAATTTGGGTTCAAAATTTGGCATGGTTATCTTCCTTGATGTGTGGGTGTCGGTTTTCGGCCCGGACTCCCTGTCGGGTACTCGAAAACGCAAATTGGCGAGCGAGTGCCGCGCTTTGCGCGGCAGTATAGCGACGATTTCCCTAGCTAATTTTTTTTCATTTCTGCTTGCTCAAAAATGATTTAAACTATTGAAAAATAAGAAATTCATGATACCCTTAAAGCCATTGCTCTGACCGAGGGAAATCTTTCGGCAGAAAACCCTAACCAAGTACACAGCGCGAGGGCGAAAGATTTCCCTCGGTCAGAGCAATGGGATCAGGGGCGGCTGCTATGCGCTTTTTCTGCGTGCTGCGTAGCACAAGCTACACCAGATAGAGACCTGTCTCACGGTAGGACAATCCCCGATTGACCAGACCCGGCCTGTTGGCTTACTCTCCAAACCGTCGCGGCACCGCCTTACTTTCAGCGTGTGGTTGTCGTGGCCTACAAAGGGCTCCTTCGGGGGCCCTTGTTATTTTAAGGAGAAGAACGAAGCATGGATCGCGTAGCAGTCCTCGTGGATGCTGGCTATTTTTTCGCCGCAGGTTCAGCGCTAGTCAGCGGCACCATCAGCCAAAGCCGTTCAGCAATTATCTTCGATGAGAAAGCCGCCGTGCGCGAGTTGCAGGCGCTCGCCCAGAGCCTCGCGCAAAACTCCCCGCTACTACGGATATATTGGTACGACGGAGCTTCGCGAAAGACCGGTCCTACCGCAGAGCACGGTCGACTCGCTCACTGCGACAACATAAAAGTACGACTGGGGTTCATAAATTCCGTAGGTCAACAGAAGGGCGTGGACTCGCTCATCGTTACCGACTTAGTTGAGTTGGCGCGCAATCGAGCCGTCGGCGATGTTGTGCTCGTTAGCGGTGATGAGGACGTGCGAATAGGCGTTCAGCTCGCACAGAGCTTTGGCGTTCGGGTCCACCTAGTCGGAATAAAACCGTCCGCGGGAAATCAGTCGGTAGAGCTTCGCCAGGAAGCTGATACTTGCACCGAACTAGATTTAGCAGTTCTCAAGAAAATCATCTCGATGCGCCTAATGGCGGCGGCAACATTAGCGGTCAACAAAAAGCCCGCAGCCGCAGCACCAAAACCGGCGGCGAGCCCGGCACCCGCTACAGTCCCTGTCGCGCCCAGTGCAATCGTCAATCCTTCAGGCGCAGTCCCTACAGCCAGTTGGGAGGACGTAGTTAATGCAGCGCTCTCCGAGATGACTCCCGCGGAGATTAAGGGCACCGTGGCATACATGGCCGCGAACTCCAACAACGTCCCGAATGAATTGGATGGCAAGGTCTTGGCGCGCTGCCGAGCCAAGCTTGGGCAATATCTAGACGACGAAAGTCGCAAAAAGGTGCGAAAGTATTTGCGCCAGCGACTTAAAGATTCAGCGGCCAAGGCATAGCCGAATTTCAGTTTTTGGGAGCGGTTCGAAACTTGAGGGGCAACTCCAGGGGCAACTGCTATGCCTAAATTTCCGATACCATAGTGCCATCAAGGGGTTCCGGGGATTTTTGGTTAGTCCCCGGCCCAATTAACGGCGACGAGCGCTATGACAAGGATAGAAGTTCCGAATACGGCCGGAAGGCGTCGCTCAGGCCGATCAGGCCGCGCCGGCCGTTGGTTCCTGATCCTGCTGTTGCTGCTCGTTGTCGGCAGCGGCTTTTGGACGTGGCTGACCCTCGCCTGGGCCTATGCGGAAGGCGAGCGCGCCGGCGTGCTGCAAAAGTTCGTGCGCCGCGGCTGGGTGTGCAAGACCCGGGAAGGCGAAATTGCGCTGTACTACGGCGGCGGACAGTACTTGGGTCCCGGCAGCTCACAGCAACTGTGGGACTTCAGCGTGCGGGATAAGTCGGTCGCGGAGCAGCTGACCAAAGCGGTGGGACGCCGCGTTCAATTGCACTACACCGAGCACCCCGGCATTCCCACCAATTGCTTCGGCGACACGCGTTACTTCGTGGATCGGGTCACCATTACCGACAATGAATCGGGCACAGGGCCTGCGCTACCCGCCACGCCGCCGCCGCCCGGCACCAACCCCGCGCCCGGCGGCACGGGTACCGCTCCCACGCCCGCCGACGCCCCCCGGGGTACCGCCCCCACGCCTGGTGCCACGCCCGCCCTGAAGCCGGCCGGCTAGGTAAACTTCTGCATCGAACTGGCGACCTGTTCGGCGATGCTCACCGCGGTGCGCAGCGCCTTGAGACCGTCTTCCCCGGTCACCGGCGGGGGTGTTCCCGAGGCAACCGCCTCCAAGAACGCCTCAATTTCTGATTTGAGCGCATCGCCTTGCTCGTAGGTGTTCTCGTCGATGGCCACCTGCGGCATCCCATCGGCGCCCACCCCGGTACCTTTGCGGATGACGGTCAGGATCTTCTGCTGCAAATCCAGCGACAAGTAGGCATCGTCCTGAAACAACCGCAGCTTGCGTTCGGTTTTCAGGCTGACGCGGCTCGCCGTGGCGTTCGCGACGCAGCCGTTGGCGAAGCGAAGGCGCGCATTGGCAATGTCGAT
>Ga0210393_10000119_pt1 | contig 80701 bp, 80 predicted proteins | sample IncBWC27OmetaG_FD_160068 | JGI IMG/M metagenome (GOLD analysis project Ga0210393, IMG submission 160068) | Forest soil microbial communities from Barre Woods Harvard Forest LTER site, Petersham, Massachusetts, United States - Inc-BW-C-27-O ... | reverse complement strand
CGATGAGGCGCGAATCACCGGTGAATGGATGGCGGCTGAAAAGCTGCCGGGCGCGATGGTCTACGCCGGGTCGATTAATCAATCGGGCGCGCTGGAGATTCGCGCGGACCGGATAGGGCGCGATACCAGCTTCGGTAAAATTATCGAGGCGGTCGAGCATGCGCAGCGATCGCAGGCGCCGGTGCAACGGATGGCGGATCGCCTGGCCGGGTACCTGGTGTACTTCGCGCTGATCGCGGCCGTGCTCACGTTTGCGATCACCCGCGATATTCGCTCGACCATCGCCGTCATCATCGTGGCCGGCGCATGCGGTATCGCGGCTGGAACTCCGCTGGCCATTCTCGGCGGCATCGGGCGGTGTGCGCGTCTCGGTGCGATCATCAAGGGCGGCCTCTACCTCGAGACGCTCGGGCGAGTGGACACCGTCGTGCTCGACAAGACCGGCACGCTTACGTATGGCAGGCCCGAAGTCACGAGTGTGATTCCGGCCGACGGCGCGTCGGTGACGGACGTGATCGATGCGGCCGCCTCGGCAGAGGTGCGATCGGAGCATCCGCTGGGCAAGGCGATTGTCGCGCGCGCTTTGGCGGACGGTCGAAAAATCCGGGAGCCCGAGCGATTCGACTATCAACCCGGGCGCGGAATCACGGCGACGGTGAATGGCGCGACGATCGTGGTCGGCACTCGCGCGCTGATGGGCGAGCGGGGCATCAACCTGTCGAGCGCGGCGGATCTCGACGCGACCTCGGCGGTTCACGTCGCGCGGGCAGGGCAGTACTTGGGAACGATTGCGATTGCTGATGCGATTCGGCCCGAATCGAAGAAGGCGATCGAAGCGTTCGATCGCATGGGAATCCGCACGGTTCTTCTGACCGGCGACACCGAACCGGTTGCGCGCAGCGTCGGGCAGGCGTTGGGGATCGCTTCGGTCGAAGCGGGCCTGCTGCCCGAGATGAAACTCGCGCGCATCAAGAGCCTCGTGGCGAGCGGCCGCGTGGTTGCGATGGTCGGCGACGGGATCAATGACGCGCCGGCGTTGGCGGAAGCGAGCGTGGGCGTCGCAATGGGTTCAGGTACGGATGTCGCCCGCGAAAGTGCTGACGTGCTGCTGCTGGGCAACGATCTCGAAAAGTTTGCCGAGGCTTTGGCGATCGCGCGATGGACCCGGAAAATTATTCTGCAAAATTTCATCGGCACGATTGCGGTGGATACGGTCGGAATCGCGCTGGCGGCGGCTGGGTTGCTGAGTCCGCCGTTCGCGGCGTTCATCCATGTAGCATCGGAGCTGACCTTCATTATGAATTCGGCGCGGCTCCTGCCCCGGCGCGAAGGCGTTCGCCAAGCGGCCGAGTCTCATCGCGAGTACGATGCGCGCAAGCTGTCTGTCCACGCCGGATAAAGAAAAAGAATCAGCGTCTTTGTTGATCGTTGGCGACTTGCTGAAAGAGCCGCGCGGCGCCTTCGTAGATCGTTGCGCCGTCTTCGGGAGCGCCGACGTATTCCGCTATCTGCCGCATCTCCGCGACCCAGCGGTACGCCTTCGGACGCATCGCTGGCACGGCGCGATCAAGCCGAGCGAGGAAGCCCGGTTGACTGCGGGCCAGCTCGGCGCGGAGTGCCTCGTCGAGGCCGTCGCGCTTGGCTGCCGCGAGCATCGTCGCACACAGAGCGGTGAAGCCCTTGGTCAGCCCGGCGTACGACAGCTTCAGGCCCGACGCGGCGCCGACGGGACCGTCGAGGACCGCGATGTCGAGACCGAAGCTCGCCAAGCGCGTCAACAGATAAGCGTCGCGGCCTGATGCGTAGAAGCGTGGACCCTTGGCGGGATCCTGGCTGCCGGCGACGGGAGGGCCGCCGATGATGCCGGCGTCGATGAAGTGCGTCGTCGCGTCGAGCAGTTCGCAGATATGTCGGCAAGTCGCGGGCGAGATCGCGTTGCATTCGACGAAGACCGGCGGCACGTCTGCGCGGCCAATCGGACCGCGAAGGCGTTCGGCAACTTCGATGGCGACGCCGGGAGGAACGATCGAAAGCACAAAGCTCGCGCCGCGCAGCAGCGAATCGTCGTCGTCGGCTATCTCCAGGCCGGCGCTGCGAACGCGCGCGACGCTCTCGGCGCTGCGGCCTGCCAGTGACGTCACTACACGCGCGCCGGCTTCGTGCAGCCGGCGGCCCACCGCGGCACCCATCTCACCCGTGCCGACGATCGCAACCGTCACGGAGTCTCGATCGCTCATCAGAGCACCCTCGCAGAAATTTCGCGGAAGTTTTTAGTAGCGGTTCATGCGTGCCAGGCGGTCGGCATGAAAGTTCGAATCGCCGAACAGCTCCTGGCAAACGCGCACGCGCTTCATGAACAGACCGATATCGAATTCGTCGGTCATGCCGATGCCGCCATGCATCTGTACCGCTTCGTTCACGGCGAGCGTTGCGCTGAGACCGGCGCGCGCCTTCGCGACCGAGACGATCGCACCGGCGCGATCGAAAGAATCGTCGAGAGTCTGCAACGCCTTCAGCACGGCTGAGCGCGTGACCTCGAGTTCGCAATACAGATGAGCGGCGCGATGCTGCAGCGACTGAAATTCGCCGATCGCTTTGCCGAATTGTTTGCGCTCTTTCAGATAGGCGATGGTGCGGGTGAACGCTTCCTCGGCGGCGCCGACCATCTCCGCCGCAACGATGGCGCGGCCGACGTTAAGCACGCCCTCGAGGACGTCCCAACCCGCATCGACTTTGCCGAGCACATTTTCGGCGCTGACACTCACGTCTTCGAACGTGATTCGAGCGGCGTTGTGCGTGTCCACCGTCGGCGTGCGCTCGACGCGAACTCCCGGCGCGGTCGCATCGATAAGAAACAGCGTGAGGCCGTTGGTATCGCCGGCTGTGCCTGAAGTTCGAGCCACTACGATCAGAAGATTCGCAACGTGGCCGTCGAGCACGAAAGCCTTGGCGCCGTTGAGCCTGAAGCCTTTGTCGGCGCGAGTCGCGGGCATCGCGGATTTTTCAGGATGATGCTTCGCGAATTCGTCGACGGCCAGCGTCGCGATCAAATCGCCGGACACGATTCGCGGCAGGTAAGCTTCTTTCTGCTTGTCGCTACCCGCGCGAGCGATTGCCGTCGCCGCAAGAATCGCGGTCGAGAGAAAAGGCGAGGGCGTCAGCGTGCGACCCAATTCCTCCGCCACGACCCCGGCCTCGACGTGTCCGAGTCCCAAACCTCCGTAGTCCTGCGGGACGAGAATTCCCGCCCAGCCCATCTCGACGAAGTTTTTCCAGAGCGCGCGCGAGAATCCGTCGGCGTCGCGCTTGTCGCGCAGTGCACGCAGATGTGCGACGGGCGCATTCTTCGCCAAAAAGCCGCGCGCGTTGTCGCGCAGCATCGTCTGTTCGTCGTTGAGAACTAACGCCATCGGCGGTTACGCACCTGGCAGGCCCAGTATGCGCTTGGCGATGATGTTGAGCTGAACCTCGCTGGTACCGCCCTCGATTGAGTTGGCCTTGGAACGCAGCCACGCACGCGCCGTGCGGCCTTCGCGCGAACGCTCGCCTTCCCACTCGAGCGCGTCGGTGCCGCCCGCCGACATCACCAACTCCATCCGGCGCTTGTTGAGTTCGGTGCCGTAGTATTTCAGCAGCGACGATACGGCGGGATGCGCCTGCCCGACCTTTGCCATATCGCCTGCACGATCCATCGTGAGGCGAAACGCGAGCGCGTCGATCTCGAACGCCGCGATGTCGCCGCGCAGGACAGTGTCCGCCAGCATGCCGTTGTCGGTGCCGACGGTGTCAGTCGCAATTTGGCCGAGCGAGCGATTTTCCGAAGTGCCACCCATGCCGCCAATCATGTCGCGCTCATGCGTCAGCAGGTACTTCGCGATATCCCAGCCCTTGTTGAGTTTGCCGACGAGGTTCGCCTTCGGCACCAGCACGTCGTCGAAGAAAGTCTGGCAGAACGGCGACGCGCCCGAGATCAGGGTGATGGGCTTGGTCGAGACGCCCGCGCTTTCCATGTCGAACAAGATGAAGCTGATGCCTTCGTGCTTGGGCGCGTTCGGGTCGGTGCGCACGAGGCAGAAAATCCAGTCGGCCTTGTCGGCGTACGACGTCCAAATCTTCGAGCCGTTGACGAGGAACTGATCGCCTTTGTCCTCGGCGCGGGTTTGCAGCGACGCGAGGTCGGAGCCCGACCCCGGTTCCGAGTAACCCTGGCACCATCGAATCTCGCCGTGCGCGATTTTGGGCAGATGCTCGCGCTTCTGTTCTTCGGAGCCGTACTTCAACAGCGCAGGGCCGAGCATCCAGATGCCGAAGCTGTCGAGCGGAGAGCGGCAGTTGAGCGCGCGCATTTCCTGGCGCAGAATTTTCGCCTCGTCGCGCGAGAGGCCGCCGCCGCCGTACTCGCGCGGCCACTCGGGCACTGTCCAGCCCTTCTGGCCCATGCGCTCGAGCCATTGCCGTTGCGCGTCGGATTGAAAAACCCAATGCCGGCCACCCCAACAGGTGTCGTCTTCGGTCTGCGACGGGCGCCGCATCTCTGGAGGACAATTCGCCTCCAGCCATGCGCGCGTCTCTTTGCGAAAATTTTCAAGATTTTCCATATCTGTACGTCAGGTCCTAATAGTTCCGCCCACGCGATTCAAGGTCGTTTGATGCGACCTTACTTCTTTTCGTTCATCGGGCCGAAGGCGTCGGGTTGCATCTGGTGGCCGTAGATGTCGCCCCCGAAATATTCGGACTGATGCGTGGCCGCACGCGCGCCCCAGCCATACTCGAAATTCCATCCCGAGGGATTGCGGAAATAAAATGAGTACATGTGATCGTTGGAATGCTTGCCGGGCGTGATGATCACCGGGACGTTGTTCTTGCGAACGATGTCGTAGGTCATGCCTACATCGTCGAGGTTGTCGACCTCGATCATGACATGGTTGAGGCGCCGATCGGCGCCCGGAATTCCGAAAGCCACCGTGTGATCGCGATCGTTGCAATGCATGAAGACCAGGCCGATGCTCCGCTTGCCGCTGCCGATCTTGTATTCGACGCCGCCGCGCATTCCGAGCTGAGCATAGAAGCGCTGGGCGGCCGTCACGTCGCGCTCGCGGATGATGCAATGGCCCAGGCCGCCGCTGCCGGTCTTGAAGCGCCCATGCATCCCGCGCCCGGGATAGAATGGCTTGTGGAATTGGGTCAGCGGGCCGTGAAAAATCTCGACTGGATTGCCGTCAGGATCGGTGAGCTTGAGGACTTCGAGTACTCGACGCTCCTCGGCTTCGTCCTCGGAACCGACGCGGAACTTTATTCCCGCTTCGGAGAGCTGACGCTGCATTTGCGCGAATTCGTCGGCGCCTGCCACGCGCAGTCCCAGGTATGCGAGGTCGTCGCTGCCGTCAGCATGCAGCACGATACGATGATGGAAATAGTCCATCCGCAGGTAGCATCGATCGGACTCGCCTTCGTCAGTGACCTCAAAGCCAACAATATTGGCTGCGAAGTTCCTCCATTCCGCGAGGTCCTTCACGCCGACGCCCATGTAACCCAACTCAGTTACCTGGATCATATATCTTCCTCCATGCGCTGCCGTTTCAGTTATCCTAATGATTAGTCGGTCGTCCATCTATATGGCACTACGCGATTCGCCTTTCATCGAGCGTCGGTGCGAACCCAATCGGAACCGAGGGCTACCCGCCGCACCGAATCCGTGTCGGTTGGCTGATGACCGACTTTATGCGCGGGCGCAGGTGCTTCGACTACTTTGTTCGAGAGACTGCCGAGTCCTGTGACTTCGACTTCGACCAGGTCGCCGATATTCATCGGACGCGAATTCTTTGGCGTGCCTGATAGTAAGATGTCGCCGGGCAGCAGCGTGATGAAGCGCGACAAATCGGCGAGTTGGTAGTCAATCGGAAATATCATTTCGGCGATGGCTCCCTCCTGAACCATTTTGCCGTTGATGTACGTCCGCAGAGTGGACTTGCGAATGTCTATGCCGCTGACGATGCCGGGACCGATCGGGCAGAAACCGTCCTGACCCTTTACCCGCAGCATCGAGCCCGCGTCGGTGTCGCGATAGTCCTGGCATCCGACGTCATTGGCCGGCGCGAATCCCGCGATGTAGTCCCAAGCGTCTTCGCGGCTGACGTTGCGCATCGGCTTGCCGATGATCACGCCGACTTCGCCTTCGTAGTTGAGATACTTGTGGCCGGCCGGGCGGCATAGGACGCCGCGATGGGAATTCAGCGCGGTCACCGGCTTCTGGAAGTAGGTTGGAGTCTCGAGCATCGGCGCTTTAAACTCGACGCGGCGCGAGTCGTAGTTCAGGTGGATGCACAAAATTTTGGTTGGGTCGCATGGCGGCAGGTAGGTCGCTTCGGCGTCGCGGATGCGGCGGCCGTCGCCGAGGACGAGAGCGTCGCCGTCGGGGCGAACCCACTTTGGTTGTCCTTCATGGAGGATTCGCCGCCATTCTTGTCGCGGACCGTCTAGTACGCTCATTGGGTATTCTCCGATTATTCAGTTGTCGATTTCCGCTCAGGCAAACGAGCCTTTCAACGCCGCGATATTCTTTACGTCGCAGAAAAAGTCGAAGCTCCAGTTACCGCCTTCCCTGCCGATGCCGGAATTGCGGGCGCCGCCGAAGGGCGCGGCCAGCTCGCGGACGAAGAAGCAGTTTACCCACACTGTGCCTGCGGTCACGCGACTGGCTATTCGCATCGCGCGTTCCGAGTTGCGGCTGAAGATCATCGCGGCGAGGCCGTAGTGCGTGCCGTTCGCGAGTTCGAGCAGCTGGTCTTCGTCGCGGAACGTTTGCCAAGTCAGGACCGGACCGAATACTTCGCGCTGCACAATCTCCATGTCCTGCCGCACGCCGTCGAGCAGCGTGGGCTCGAAGTATAGTTTGCCGGCGCTCGAGCGCTTGCCGCCCCACAGCGGTTTCACGCCGGACTTGAGCGCGCGATCAACGAACCCTTCGACGCGCTTGTAATGTTCGGGCGTGATCAGCGGGCCGACACGCGTGGTTTTCTCGCGCGGATCGCCGACCGTCATATGCGCGGCCGCTGCGCGAAACTTGCTCTGAAATTCGTCGGCCACCGAGGCGTCGACGAGCAGCCGAGTGCCGGCGAGACAGACCTGCCCGGCGTTCAAATACTGCGTCGCGGCGGTCTGCGCGGCCGCGTCGAGGTCGGCGTCGGCGCACACTATATAAGGAGACTTGCCGCCGAGCTCGAAGCTGACTGGAGTGAGAGAGCGCATCGTCGATTGGCCGATCAATTTCGCCGTGTCGGTCGAGCCGGTGAAGCTCAGCCTGTCGATGTCGGGATGAGCAGCGAGGGCCGCGCCCGCATCTTCGCCGATACCTTGCACGACATTGAGCACGCCGGCGGGGAGGCCGGCCTCGGTGGCGAGGTCCGCCATCATCGAGCAGGTGAGCGGCGCCCATTCGGGTGGCTTGACGACCACGGTGTCGCCCGCTGCCAGAGCGGGACCGACCTTCCACGTCGTCAGCATGAATGGTCCGTTCCACGGCGTGATCAGTGCGGCGACGCCGGCCGGATCGAAGCGCACGTGATTGACCACTTCGGGCGAATCGATTTGCTCGTGGCTCAAGTTCAGCGCCCGGTCGGCGAAGAACTCGATGTTGAGCGACGCGCGAGGGATGACGCGCGCCAGGTTGCCCATGAGCAGCGATCCGTTGTCTGCCGTCTCCACCGCGGCGAGTTCCTTGGCGTGCTCGAGGATAACCTGCGCGAAGCGCTTGAGAATGCGATGGCGTCCTTCCGGGCCGAGCTTCGCCCACGCCGGAAATGCGCGACGCGCGGCGGCCACGGCCGCATCGACTTCAGCGGCGCCGCCGGCGCTCACGTCGGCGAGGTGTTGGCCGTCAATGGGCGAGCAGTTCTCGAAAGTCTGCTTCGACGCGACGCGCTTGCCGTCGATGAAGTGCTCGGTGGATACATCGACTCCGGCAATTTTCGAGGTGTTCATTTTATTACCTCCAAAGATCTTGTGCTCCCACCGCGCGCCCGATTTTTCACCGGCGTCAAGCGGGTCTTGCTGCGGATTTCCTTACCGGGCGATTCGAGCAGTCCGACAATCTGCAACTCCAACATCTGGCGCATCGAAGGTTTGGCCTTGTCCGGCATCTGCAAGCCGGCGCCGAGCCACACAACCAGGAATGAAAAGTGAAGCGCGAACATGTTGTAGGCGAGCAGCTTTGGATCTACCGAAGCCTTTATTTCGCCGCGCTGCTGCGCCCGCTCGATCAGCACGCTCATCCGGGCGAAGAACACTTCCGTGACAGCGTCGATGCCGTGATGATCGCCCTTCACGAATGCGAGTTCCTTGACGAAGATGCGTGCGAGTTCCAGTTCGCGCCGATCCTGCCTGAACATGGCGTTGAAGACGTGCATCGCCTGGTCCAGCAGCGGTGCCGTGGGAACGGTCGCGAAAGCGCGCTCGATAGTGCGGCCCGTGCCCTGCTGGAACATCATTACCAGCAGTTCGTCTTTGGAGCGGGCATGAAAGAAAAGCGTCCCTTTGCCGACGTCGGCGAGCTCCGCGATTTCGCTGGTGGTGGTCTGCTCGAAGCCCTTGGTGCGGAAGAGTTCGCGTGCCGCGGCGATAATGCGTGCGCGCTTGTCGCGCTTGTTTCGTTCAGCGCGGCCGACGACTTTGAAGGCAGCGGCGGCGGCCGTCATGCTCGCGCCTCGCGATCGAGCGGTGACACTTCAGGACTGAGTGCTTGCGCTTCCTCTTTGATCAACTTGTCCATCATTCTTCTGAACTGCGACAACGCGCTGTCCGACGCCGTTGTAAGCATGGCGATGTTGCCCGACAGATTGATGTTTCGCTGTTGTGCTTCAATCATAGTTCGATCTTCGTTGAAAGCCTTCAAACCCAACTGGTAGAAGGGCTCCTTCAACTCCGCTTCCTCGGCCCACGGTCCGTAGGCGAAGAAGTAGCAGGTCCGATCGTCAGTCAAAGGAGTCACCGCCTGACAGGTGAACTGCCGATGCAGCGGCTGCACACCGGACGGCTCATGCTCGGGGAAGCGTCCTTTCGTTCCGCTGGGATACATATCGGCGCGCAGCAGGAACACGCCCGGAGCGACGAAGTCGTAGGTCTGCCAAATGTCGGTCCGCAGGCCGCGGATCGAAGAAATCATTTGCGAAGGTTCGCCGGCCAGCCAGTTCTGAATGCGCACCGAGCGCTCGAGCCGGGTGACGACCGGGCGCGAAATTCCTTCGGGCGTGAGGCTGGCGCCCAGGCTTCTGCAATGCAGGAACGGTATGTGCGAGAGGTCGAGCAGGTTGTCGTTGATGAGCATGTAGTTGGCCTGGTAGTCCATCCGGCCGGGGAGCATCGCCCAGCGCGGATCGTCGATGCCGACGAAATCCGGAATCAGCGCGACCTCGGCCAGCGCCGGATCGCCCATCCAGACCCACGCGCCGCTGTAACGGTCGACGATTGGATATGCGCGCACGCAGGCCTGCGGCGGGATTTTGGCTTGGCCGGGAATCTCGATGCATTTTCCCGACGGTGCGAATTTCAACCCGTGATACATGCATCGAAGATTGTCGTTCTCGAGACGGCCGAGCGAGAGCGCCGCGAGGCGATGGCAGCAGCGATCCTGAAGAGCGACCAGGCCGCCGTCCTGCTTGCGATAGATCACTATCGGCTCATTGAGCATCGTGACCGGTTTCAACTGGTCGCAAGCGAAGTCGCGACTCCAGCCGGCCATGTACCAGCAATTGCGCATGAACATCGAGGTTTCTCCGTTATTGAATCAGTTTCGATACCGCTTAACGCCGGTACTGACCAAAGTCAATATTGACCGGAGTCGAAAACTCTCCAGCTTTCTAGGCTTTACTCAATTCACCCGCCGTTCGCGGCAGACCGACAATCTTGTTCGAGGACTCCTGCCGAGCGAGCGGGTCACGCGACGCCAGCCCCAGCAGTTCGTCTACCAATCGCCGCGCGCGTTCCTTGGGCGCGAGAACTTGCGCGATTTGGTAATTTCGCGCGCCCGAAGCCAGGTAGAAGCGCTCGTACAACTCGTTGCGGCTGGCCAGCGCGCTGCCGACGAAGTCCCACGCCAGCCGGAAGATTCGCGCGCGGTCCTCGGCGTTCATGTCGCTCGCGCCGTGCAGATATTTGTCGATGAGCGGCCGGAGTTTCGGATCGTCGAGCTGCGCCTGCGTGGGCGCGGCGAGCAGGTTGTGCGATCCGAGCAGCGTGATTATCTCACCGACGCGGGGAAACCACGTCGGCAGCGCCGCGCGCAAGGCCGCCAGCGGACTGCCGTGGGGAAACCACACGCCGTTGCCGTAGTCGAACGCCTCGGCCTCGGCAGTGCGAATCGCGGCGCGTGCGAACTCCGCGTAAGTCCAGATTTCGCCGAGCATCTGCCGCGTTGCCGGCGTCGAATCGTTGATCGCTTCGGCCATCCGGTTCGCCAGTCCGTAAGCGAACTCGAGCTTGGTCTGCGCCCGAATCATCGTCTGCTGCATGATGTTCGGGTACCAGCCGGTGGTCATCACGGTGTTGTAGGCGTTGCGGTTGGCGTTGATGAAGACGCGGTCGCGCGGCACCTCGACGTCGTCGAAAATCACGAACGCGTCCTGCTCGTCGAAACGGCTCGACAGCGGATGGTCGAAGCGATTCGGCGCGGTGGCGCAACTGTCGCGGCAGAGGAACTTGAGCCCCGGCGTGTCCGTCGGGATGCAAAATGACAGGGCGTACGCGTCGGTGCCTTCGACCAGCGGAACGGCGGGGTAGACTGCTATCTCGTCGGCGAACGGCGCGAGCGTCGCGAGGATTCGCGCGCCACGCACGACGATCCCGTGCGCAGTGTCGGCGACTTTATGCAGTGCCACCTCGTTGCCCGGCGCGGGCACGTCGCCCTGGGCCTTGTCGATAGTCGGATGAATTATGGTGTGGGTCAGCGAGATGTCGTTGCGCGCGAGGAACTTTTGATACGCGACGAGGTTCGCCGCGCCGCGCTCGTTGCCGCCGACTGCCCACTCTTCGGCGCGGCCGGCGAAGCCCGCGAACGTGACATTCATGTAGTCCGGCGTGCGGCCCATCAGGCCGACCGTGAAGTCGGCGATCGTTTGCAGGCATGCGTGACGGCGCTCGAGGTCGGCGCGCGAGCGCGGAATCATGTGGCTCAGGTTAATCGGCTCGCCGGTCTCGGGATCCGGCATCAGGCAGACGTCGCGCGCTTCATGCTGAAGGTCGAAGATCTGCGCCATCGTATTCGCCGCGCCAGCGAAGGCGGGATGCGACACGATGTCGCGGACTTTGTCATCGCCGACCCACAACTCGCGCGGCTTCGACAAGCCCTTGAGAAATTCGCGTCCGGTGCGTGCTCCCATTGGCGGTCTCCTCGCAGATCGGACGACGCGCGCCGATCTCACGGGAAGATCATCACCGGCGGGCCGGTTCGTCAAACACGCGGCGGCGTGAATTTCGGACTGGTTTATTTGCGAACCTGCAGCGTCATGGATAATGTTCGGAATCGAATCGGAGGACATCATGGCTGGATTAGTGCTTCGCGAGGACCGCGACGGTCTCGCCACGCTCACGCTGAATCGCCCCGAGAAACTCAACTCGCTCAACGTCGAGATGTTTGTCGAATTGCGCGCGCACGTCGACCAAATCGCGCGCGAGACCGATCGCGTCGGGCTGGTCGTCGTGCGCGGTGCGGGTAAGTGTTTCTCAGCCGGGCACGACCTCGCCGACATCGCGAAGGGCGAGCGCCCGCCGAAGCCGAACTTCCAATCCGAGACGATCGAGCGGCTGGCGGATCTTCCGCAGCCTGTCCTTTCGGCCGTGCATGGGCATTGCTACACCGGCGCGCTCGAGTTGGCGCTGGCGGGAGACCTGATCGTCGCAGCCGACTCCGCGAAATTCGCCGACACGCACGCGCGATGGGCGCTGACTCCAATCTGGGGGATGAGCCAACGGCTGCCGCGACGCGTCGGCCCGTCGAAGGCGCGCGAGATGATGCTCACGTGCCGCACATACTCCGGCGCCGAGGCGGCCGCGATGGGCTTGGCGAACATCTGCGTGCCGGAAGATTCGTTCGACAAGGAAATCCGCGCGCTGGCTGATACGATCCTTGCCAATTCGTGGTTCAGTCATCGCGCCAACAAGCGGCTGCTGATCGAGACCGACGGCTTGCCGCTCGGCGCCGGCCTGTCGCATGAGGTGTACCGCAACCCCGGCGTCGGTCCCGACATGCGCGAGCGGATCGCGGCGTTCACTAACAAGTCGGCGCGTCGTGCCTGAGGCTGACGCCGCGCCCGCGGTGGAGACGGGATCGCCCGAGCAACTCCAGCCGCCTCATGAAGATCCAAGCGAGCGCCGCGGCGCGTTTCGCGCGCTGCGCCATCGCAATTACCGGCTCTACTTCTTCGGCCAACTCACTTCGCTGGCCGGCACCTGGATGCAGAGTGCCGCGCAGGCGTGGCTGGTGCTGAAGCTGACCAACTCGGCGACGTGGCTCGGCGTAGTGTCGTTCGCCCAGTTCACGCCAATCCTGGTAGTGGGCTTGTTCGCCGGCGTGATGGTGGACCGCCTCGATCGGCGGCGACTGATCATCACGACCCAGATCCTGTTGATGCTGAGCGCGTTCACGCTCGCGGCGCTGACCTGGACCGGCACCGTTCGGGTCGGATACGTGATTGCGCTGGCGGCCTTCAATGGCACCGTCGGATCGTTCGACATGCCCGGGCGCCAATCGTTCGTGGTCGAGATGGTGGGTTACGACGATCTCGCCAACGCGATCGCGCTCAATTCAATGATGTTCAACAGTGCGCGCATGCTCGGTCCTGCCGCGGCGGGATTGTTGATCGCGTGGCTTGGCATCGGCACCTGCTTCTTCCTCAACGGCGTCAGCTTCCTGGCGGTAATCTGGAGCCTGACGCAGATGGATATCCCCGTGCGCGTGATTGCGGGCGCCGGTGCGCGCATGCTCCATCAACTGCGCGAAGGCCTCGCGTACGTGTGGACTAACCGCCCGATCTTCTACCAGATGGCGCTGGCCGCGGTAACCAACGGCTTCGGCTACCAGTACCTCGTGCTGGTTCCCTTGTTCGCGAAGAACGTGCTGCACGGCGACGCGCGCACCTACGGTTTCCTCGTTGCAATTCAGGGACTCGGTTCTGTTATTGGCGCGGCGACGCTGGCCTCCCGCGTGTCGACACGCGGGATGCGGAACAACCTGCTGGTCGGGCTGTTTCTCTCCGCGATTGGAATCGTCATCTTCGGTCTGTCGCGCTCGATGTGGCTCTCGCTCGCAGCGCAGTTGGTTATAGGGGCGGGGCTGACCAATTTCAGAGCGAGCAACAACACTCTTGTGCAGATGTTCGTTAACGACGACTTGCGCGGCCGCGTGATGAGCACCTATCAGCTCGCCGCGGTCGGGATGGCTCCCATTGGCGCGCTCGAGGTCGGCTACATGGGCTCGCACCTGGGTCCGACGAGGGCGGTGATACTCTGCGGCGTGGTCACGATGATGAGCGGAATCGTGCTGCTGACGCGGCTCAAGTCGGTCGGGATGGACGCGGCGCCCGCGTAGTTTTCTCCTTGCCAGATGCCTACTTCGTGTGTTCTGCTCGCTAACCGTCGAACCGAAGGAGCCCTCTATGAAGTCCTGGATATCCAAAACTGCAATCACGCTCGCGTTAGCCGTCCTGCTTCCCGTCCTCGCGAAAGCCGATACCTGGTCGATCGATCCCCCGCACACCAGCGTCGAATTCACCGTGCGTCACATGATGATCTCGAACGTGAAGGGGCAGTTCCAAAAGACCGCGGGCACGATCACGGTCAATGGCAACGACGCAGCGTCGGCGCAAATCGACGCGACGATCGATGCGTCGTCGGTCGACACGCGGGTTGAGCGGCGCGACATGCATCTGAAGAGCCCCGACTTTCTCGACGTCGCCAAGTACCCCACCATCACGTTCAAATCGACCAAGGTTGAAGCCGACGGCCCGAACAAATGGAAAGTCACGGGCGACCTGACGTTGCACGGCGTCACCAAGCCGGTGGTGCTCGACGTCGAGTCATCGGGGGCGCCGATTTCGATGATGGGCAAGATGCATGCGGGCGCCTCGGCGACGACGAAAATCAAGCGCAGCGATTTCGGGCTGACGTGGAACAAGGCGATGGAGGCGGGCGGCGTGATGGTTGGCGACGAGGTCGCGATCTCGATCGACGTCGAGGCGGTCAAGCAATAGCCGATCTTATCGCATTGCATTTAACTCGGCGGCGGGATACCGCTGAACCAGAATGTAACGTACGTAACATCTCTGGGAGGGTCGGCCATGAGCATGTCGCGACGATTTGCAGCGGAGTTGATCGGCACGTTCTGGCTGGTTTTCGGCGGTTGCGGCACTGCCGTAATCTCGGCCGGCTTTCCCAAGGTTGGCGTCGGCCTCCTAGGCGTCGCGTTCGCATTCGGCCTGACGTTGCTCACAATGGCATTCACGATCGGAACGATCTCGGGATGCCACATCAATCCGGCCGTCACGATCGGACTGTGGGCTGGCAAGCGATTCCCAGGGCGTGAGGTGCCACACTACATCATCGCGCAAGTGCTCGGCGGAATCCTCGCGTCAACGGTGCTGTATATAATCGCGAGCGGTGCCTCGGGCTTCGACTTGAGCGCGGGTTTCGCGTCCAACGGCTACGGCGATCACTCGCCCGGCGGCTACAGCATGGGCGCGGCGTTCGTCGCGGAAGTTGTGCTGACCTTCATGTTTCTGATCGTGATTCTCGGCTCGACCGACAAGCGCGTGCCTGCCGGCTTCGCGCCGATTCCGATCGGCCTGGTGCTGACGCTCATTCATCTGATCAGTATCCCGGTCGACAACACCTCGGTTAATCCTGCGCGCAGCACGGGTCCCGCGCTGTTCGTCGGCGGATGGGCGCTGTCGCAGCTGTGGCTGTTCTGGGTCGCGCCGATAGCGGGCGCCGCAGTCGCAGGCTTCTTCTACAACTGGTTCGGCACGCAGGAAGTGATCACTGAAGAGCTGGGCCGCGAAGACGCCTAATCTACGGCTTGACGTTTCGGTGGTGCTCAACCGTGCGGGCGCCGACGCGGGCGGGGGCGGTTTCTGAGCCCTGGACTACGACGACGCATCGCTTGGGGTCGGTGAGATCTTCTTGCGAGAGTCCGACTCGGTCCGCCAGATTGGTCGCGATGACGGTAAGGCCGCCGGGCGTCTGACGCGCGAGTTGCGCCGCGGTCGGCGCGCTTAGCACGTCGGTATGCAGCCGGCGTCCGAGTGCGCGGCCGGCGTCGCGAATGAGATCGAGCAGCTCGGTGTCTTCGCCGTTTCCTTCTTCCGGCACCAGCACCGCGTGCAAGCCGGACTTCTTGCGCATCGCCACCCGCAGCGCGAGATCGAGAGCCGCGCGCCCGTGCGTGCCGCGATCGACCACCGCGAAGACTCGATCGAGCGGACGCTCTCCGCCATGAATCACCACTGCGACGTGAACCGGCAGCGCGCGCGCCTTGTCGAGGATTTCGCGGACGACGCCGCCCATGAAGTCGGAACCGAAAACTGCGCGATGCGATCCGAGCAGCAGCCATCCGATCTGCGGTTGATTGGCGAAGGCGAGGATGTCCGCCGCGGGATTCGTCGTCCATACGGCTTGCGGCGAGATGATGCTGCCGCGCGCGAGTGCGAGATCAAGCGCAGCCGACAGCGCGGGAGAGCGGGGCGGCACGCGCTGATCGGCCTCGCGCAGTCCGGAGCGTACGCCTCCCGGCGGAGTCTTCACCAATGCGAGCACGCGCGGAGGCGGTGCATCGTGCGGCGTAGCAGCGAGCGCGAGCTCTACCAGCACGCCGACGCCTTCGGGGTTCGACACAGGCACGAGGATGGCGCTGTGCTCGGTGCCGACGAGTATCGGGCGCGGGGGCGGCTGCACGGGCCGGCTTACGGCATGCGCGCGAATCGGAGCTTGCGGCGCGACTGCAGGCTCGGGCGAGAAAGTGCCGAGCTCGGGCAACGGTTCAATCTTCGCGCCGGTGCGGCGAGTGATCAGATGCAGAATCGGCGTCGTCGAAAAAGTGGTGACCAGCGCCATGATCACGAGCATCGCGAACAGCGTCGGCGAGATGACATTCATCTCCAATCCAATGTTCAGTACGATCAGTTCCATCAGGCCGCGCGTGTTCATCAGCACGCCGAGTGCCGACGAGTCGCGCCAGTCGAGGCCTGTTAGCCGCGCCGCGATGGCGCTGCCGCCAAACTTGCCGAGCGACGCGACGGCGACGATCAGCGCGCACATCATCCATTGCTCGCCGCCGCTGACCAACCCGATCTGCGTGCGCAGTCCCGTGTAGGCGAAGAATGCCGGCAGCAGCAGCACGATCACGATATCTTCGAGGCGGTCGGTCAGCTCGCGCGCCATGCCGCTGTCGTGCGGAATCACGGCGCCGAGCGCGAACGCACCGAACACGGCGTGGATGCCGATCAGTTCGGTGGCAGAGGCGGAGATCAGCAGTGCGATGAAGATCGACGCCATCACGCCCTGCGTCAGGCGCCCGCGGTTACCGTACAGCAACGACAGGCGCGCCATCGTGGGACGAATCACCAGGATCATCAGCGCGATGAACCCGAGCGCCATCGCGATCGTCGCCACCGCGCCTGCCGCCTCCGCCCGCGCGACGCTGACGACGAACGCCAGCATGCACCACGCAGTGACGTCGTCGACGGCGGCGCAGGTCAGCGCAATCGCGCCCATGCGGGTTTTGTGAATGCCGCGATCGGTCAAGATTCTCGCGAGCACCGGAAATGCCGTAACCGACATCGAGACGCCGAGGAAAAGAGAGAAGCAGGTGAACGGCACGTCGCTGGTCGACAGATGGGGATAAAGATAAAGCGCGATCGTCGCGCCGAGCAGGAACGGCGCAATGATGCTCGCGTGAGAGATGGCGACGGTCGAGTGGCCGCGGTTGCGCAGCAGCGAGGGATCGAGCTCGAGCCCGACCAGGAACATATAGAGGATGACGCCGACCTGCGCGATTATATTGAGGTAGGGACCTACCATCCCAGGAAACAGGTATCCCTCGGCGCCCGGCAGCAGACGCCCGAGCAGGGAAGGCCCGAGCACGATGCCCGCGAGGATTTCGCCGACCACCGGCGGCTGATTGGCGAGGCGGAAGACCCAGCCCATCGCGCGCGCGGTCGCTATTACCACCACCAATGCGAGCAGCACGTGCAGCAGGTCGCCTTGGCTCGCACGCGAAGCAGCCGAGCCGAAAATATTGCTGCCGAGCGGCGCAGGCGCGGAGAGCTTGTCGCCGTGCGAGCGAATCCACAGATACAGCAGCACCAGCGCGCCGATCATCAGCGCGTATGCGGCGACGGCGCGAGTGCCGGCGTTGGTAATTCGCGGCTGCCCTTCAGCCATTCTCGGATACTACCAGAATGCCCGATTCAGGCGCAGGGCTGCGTAACGATCTCCAAACAGGGAACGGAGACGGAAATTCAGGGGCGGTCGGCGGACGGTTTCCTTCTTTGCGTCACCGTTTTTTTCGGCGGTTTTTTCGGCATCGATGGCGAGTCTCCGTTGGATGACTCAGACGCCACTGCTGGCGTGGGTTCGCGGCGTTTGCGGATCGCAGAGAGCGTAGCGATGATTTCGACGGCTTCCGACGGCTCAGCGCCCGGTTTGCTCGCCTGATTCACGATGTCGCTCAGCGACAGGATGCCCGTCAGGCGGCCGCGGGAATCGACCACGGGGAGACGGTGAATCTCATGCTTGCGCATTAGGCGATGCGCGGTGTCGAGTTCGTCGGTACGCGCGCACGAAATCACCCGCGCCGCCATCACGCGCTCGACCGCGATCGCTTCGAGCGGGACGCCCTGCGTGTATGCGGCCATGCAGATATCGCGGTCGGTGACGATTCCGACGAGCCGGCCCTGGCTGTCGACGATCGGCACGCATCCGCAATCGTTTTCCCACATGACGCGAGCGGCCGCATTTAACGAATCGTGAACGGAGCAGGCCCGCACATCGCGGGTCATAGAGTCGGCGACTTTCATGGTTTGCACTCCTTACAGCAACATTCACCGGCGGATCACTTCCAGGTGGTGAACGGTTTGATCGACAGGTTTGAATTGTAATAGCGCGGGTCGCCACTTATCTCGCGATCGACCCAGTCGGGTAGTTCGACTTGTTCGCGAGCTTCTTTGAGTTCGACTTCGGCGACGGTCAGTCCTTGATTCGCACCCGCGTATTCATCGACTTCCCAGGTGTGACCCTTGAACACGACGCGGTAGCGGGTTTTTTCGATCGGCGGATTCTCGCACAAGTTGTCCAGGATCTCGGTAGCATCGGCCTTCGGAATCTCGTATTCGTATTCGTCGCGCGTAATGCCCTTGGTCGGTCCCTTCATCGTCACGAAAGCGCGATCGCCGTAGGTGCGCACGCGGACCGAGCAAGTCTTCGTCGCGGTCAGGTATCCTTGGCGAATAGCGAGGCCGTCGCCGAGGTCGCTCCATTTGCGGGGCTCAACCAGGAATCGCCGTTCGATTTCCTTAGCCATCTTCCAGCTCTTCCCCCCTTCCACTCTCCGCGATCACACTCGTCGCCGATGTTTATCGTGTCAGTTGCTAGCCGGGCGACGCGCCATCGCGCGGCCCCATCCCGGTCATCAGCTTCAGATGACGAACATAGTTTATGTTCGCCTGCGAGTTCAGGCCAAGCTTTGCGATCGCTCGAAGCACAGCGGCCGGATCGTCCGATTCGATCTCGATCGTTTCCGAGGTGGCGCCGCCGGCGATTCCGACTTCGGCGAATTCGGCGGTGTACTTTTCGGAAATGAAATGCCGCCGCAGCTTGACGACGTCGACCGTGGCGAGATCGCGATGCGGCCGGACGAGGTCGCGGATGAACTCGCCGTGCGTGTAGGAGGGTTGCGCTATGTGCGGGATGGCGACGCCGAGATTGGGAAATATCTGCTCGGCGATCGTGCGTGAATCGAGCGGGAACTCGCTCTTCAGCACGGGCCGCCATCGCTCGAGCCGCCCGACCTGTTCGAACATCAGCTTCAGGTCGATCAAACCGGCCCGAATTTTCAGGTTGGCGGCGTCAGTCGCGCGCGACAGGATGTAGGTTTCCGCGCTCTCCTGTGGTTCGGACGGCGGCGCGATCGCGGCCAGCCGATCTCGAAACGGGCCAAGGTGATTTCCCCAAACACGGAATTCGAATCTTCCCAGCGGATTGCTCATCGTCGTTGCATCGGCCTTAGCCGCGCACCACGATAACACGAGCGCCGGGCGTGCAGAGAAATCAGGCGGCGACCCTTTTAGTTGCCAAGTCTTCTAAGCGCCTGCTCCTTCTCTCAACCCCGCACCGCGCGCGGCCGAAGCAGGATCGACGCCGTTGGATCGTTTGCGCGAGGAGCGTCCCGCGCGCACGACTTGCCGCCGGCCGACGGATCTCATCTGCTTGGTCGGCAGATCGTTGACGCTCAACAGTCCGAGCCGCGAGCGCAGCGAGGCCGGCTCGATTCCCAGCACGTCGCATACATACTCAAAGGAGAACGGACTGTGGATTCCCGCTTCCGCGTGGAACCAGCGCTGGACCTCGTCGAATTGCTCGAGGTCGCATCGCCGCGACGAATTCACCGTCTTCACGTAGCATCGGACCGCGTCTTCGAGGACCGCGAACACGAGCCGCGTTTCGCCGTCGAGCATCGAGCGTCGCCGGGTCAGGTCGAAAAATTGGACGGGCACCAGAAAATCCGGTTCGAAGCGCGCGCTGAGCCACGGATCGGGACCCGAGGCTTCGTCGATTACCCGGTTCTGATTTGAAGGTCCGAAGTGGAGAACCTGTTCTGAAACAGCAGCAGCCATGCGAGTTGGACCCTCCTTGAGCCGAATTGGACTTCTGCTTGGCCAGCATGGTCTGTGCCAACGCATCCGGGCATCCTAAAGTGAGAAATCAATAAGGTATTTGGACATTTCGCGAGGTGGACGACGCCCCATGCTGCTCAATTATGCGGCATCAACACGATTGTCGCCTGTGCAACCGTTTGTCCACAGAGTAGGTCTTCAGCATCGAAAAGCCTCTCGCGAGTAACGCTACAAACAGCTACACTGCCGCGTTCCGGGGCGCAGCAACGCCCAATCCGGCAACCGATTTGAAGCAATTTCCGTATATGGAACTACTGGACTCGAACGTTGCCGAGAAAGACTATTGTGTTCGCTCGATCTTCCAGGAGTGGCGCGAGGCACGATCAATGCTGATATTAAATGCTCGCTCAACGTTCGCGGACGGTCCTCACTAAATGAAAACTCGAACCAAAACCCGACCGACCAAGACTCCTAAGAGGCAGAAGACCAAGATGGAAGCCGCAGTTAGCTCCGGCGGACGGCGGATCGATGCGCTCAAGCGCCTGTTGGCGAAAGAGCGTGCAGATACGCTCGCACGGGTGAAAGAATTGATGCGCGAACAAGCGCGCAATGGTGGACAGCCGCCCGCCGACGAAATGGACGTGGCGCGATCGCTGTCGGAAGTCGAGACGCATGCAGCGCTGTTCGATCGCGCGCAGGAAAGACTGAGCGCTATCGACGCGGCAATCGCACGCCTGAGCACGGGCGCATATGGAACTTGTGCGCGATGCGGCGACGAGATCCCGCTGGCGCGCCTGCAGGTGATCCCGTTCGCGCAGTTCTGCGTCGATTGTCAGAACGAAGCGAACACCGAAGCGCGCAGCGGGCAAAGTGGAATGGCCAAGCCGTTCGGCGCACGCTGGTCCGCCGCCGAAGAGCTCAGCAGCGCCGATGACTCCGAAGAGCACGTCGAGCGGGTGCCTACCGCTGATGACGACGTACAAGTCGATAGCGCGTTCGGCCCCGATGAAGACGAGCTCGAAGCGACGGGCGTCGAGAAGCGTCGCCGCGGCCGTCCGCCGAAAGCGAAGAAGCCGCAAGTGCAAAAAAAAATGCGCTAGGGCGGCGCTCGCTCCATCGTTTTCTCTCTTCCAATTCCCTCTTTTATCATCGCGAGCTAGGGTGATGCAGAGCTGTGTGGCGCGGTCGCTTGTTGCGATCCCGAGCCGCCAATTTCGAAAACCACGTCTACTCGCCGGCGCGCTTGAATGCGCGGCGCCCGCGTATCTGTGACGCCTCTCTCGCGGGGGCAGGGCAAAGAAGGAGAATCGGATGGCCAGTGATACTCAAGGGTCGGGTGCCGCACGCGGCGGGATTGTTATCACCGGCGCTTCCACTGGTATCGGCCGGGAATGCGCATTCCATTTCGATCGACTCGGCTACCGCGTGTTTGCCAGCGTGCGCAAGGCTTCCGATGGCGAGGCGCTGGCCAAGACCGCGTCGCCACGGCTCACCCCGATCATAATCGATGTGACCGATGCGCGGACGATCACCGAGGCGGCCGCTCAGGTCGAGCAGGCTTTGGGCGACGCGCCATTGGTCGGGCTCGTCAACAATGCGGGAATGGGAATCGGCGGCCCGGTCGAGTTTCTGCAGGCATCGGAGCTGCGGCGGCAGATGGAAGTGAATCTCATCGGACCGGTGCTGGTGACGCAGGCATTCATGCCGATGCTCCGCCGCAGCCGCGGGCGCATCGTCGTTATCTCGTCGATTGGCGGCAAGGTGGCCACTCCCTTGCTCGGGCCGTATTGCGCGTCGAAGTTCGCGCTCGAGGGACTGTGCGATTCGATGCGCGCCGAGCTGAAGCCTTTCGGAATCAGCGTTTCGATTGTCGAGCCAGGCGGCGTCAAGACCGCGATGGTCGATAAGGCGCGCAGCGCGGCCGACGACGCGCTCCGCTCGCTGCCGCCAGAAGGAGTCCGCTACTACGGAACTCAGATTGAAATGCTCCGCGGTCTCATCGACTCACAGGAGCAGGCTGCCGTAACGGCCGACGTCGTCGTGAAAGTCGTCGAGCACGCGCTGACTGCGGATCGGCCGCACACGCGTTACCTGGTCGGCCGCGATGCGAAGCTGATGGCGTTGTTCCATTGGCTGCTGCCCGATCGCGCCTTCGACGGATTGCTGGCGATAATGATGCGGCGGCTCTCGAGCACCAAGGCGGCTGCGGGCGCGAGTGCGAAGGCGTGAGCCGAACGTCACGGAAAAAGCTGTAAATCTCTGAAGAATCTTTAGCCAGATCGGTCGACCATTGCGCAAGCGCGGCGGAATTGATAATCATTCTCATAATCAAGAGAGGATTCTCCGCCCATGTACCTATGCATCTGCAACGCTATCACCGACCGTCAGGCTCGCTCGCATCGCAGCGCCTCGTGTTCGGTGGCGGCCTTCTATCGCGCGCTCGGGGTTAAGCCCAAGTGCGGCAAATGCGTGCCGCTGGTTCGCGAGATCCTCGACGCACATTCCAACCGCGACGAAGCCCTTGAAGATAGTTGTCAGGACGCGTGCGGCGCTGAGGCGTAGAAGGGTGGTTTCGCGCTGACCTCGTTGCCCCTACACTGGAACCGTTCTTAGTCGCGACTCCCGGAGGCAAGGTTCCGTGAAGGGTAACCCCAAGGTACTGCAGTTTCTCAATACGGTCTTGCGCAACGAGCTGACCGCGATCAACCAGTATTTCCTGCACGCAAAACAGCTCGAGCATTGGGGCGTCACCAAGCTCGGCAAATACGAGCGCGACGAATCGATCACCGAGATGAAGCATGCGGACCGGGTGATCGAGCGGATTCTGTTCCTCGAGGGTCTGCCCAATCTGCAGGACCTGGACCGGCTGCTGATCGGCGAGAACGTCAAAGAAGTGCTCGAGTGCGATCTCAAGCTCGAGCTGAAGGCGCTCGGCGATTTTCGCGCGGCGGTGGCGCATTGCGAGTCGGTCAAAGACTACGCGACGCGCGACCTGCTGACGGAAATATTGTACGACGAAGAAAAGAGCGTCGATTTTATCGAGACTCAGCTGGACCTGATCAAGCAGATTGGACTCGAGAACTATATCCAGCTGCAATCGTCGAGTGCGAGCTGATCGGCGCGCACGAGCGACGTCCCCCTGCGGGGAACAATTCCAAAATAAAAATGGCGGCTGCGACTAGCGAGTAGGCGCGCTGCTGCGTTTCTTGGGCTGGCCGGGAGGGAACGCACTGGCGCGCTTGCGGCGCGGGCGGACGTTCAGCCGATCGAGCAGGCGGAAGTAAGAATCGCGTACAATTTCGAGACCCCAGAACAGGGTCAGACCGAGCGCCCGGCCAACGCCGCCGGCGATTTCCGTGGCGAGTTCAACGCCGCTCAACGGCGCGATATGAACCTCGACGCGCGGTTTTTCTTCGGTGGTTTCCATTGAGTCCAGAATAAGTTGCCAGGCGCGAGTATGCAACTCGCGCCGGCGTCTTCATCCTTCAGCTATTCAACTATTCAATGCACCCGCAGACCCTCTGTCACGGTGACGATGCAGCCGCCGGTGCGGCGCCGCTGTCGCCTCCAGGGAGTATTGTGATCTTCACGTCGTCGAATTGCGCCTGCGAATCGTCGCGCGCCCACAGGCCGATTTTTCCTTTGGCGATTTTGTTGTCGTCGAAATCAAAGATCATCTTGTCGTCGTCGTAACAAGTGAAGTGTCCGCCCTGCGCAGTCACCTTCAGGCGGTACCAGGTGTCCTTGTCTGTCGGCACTACCTTCTGCTGGAGGCCGGTCAGTACTCCGTTGGTCATGCGGGAGAGGCCGAAATAATCGCTCGGGCATCCGGCCGAAAGCAGGTAGAAGTTTTTCTCGTCGACGTAGCGGAAAATGAGACCGCCGGAACAATCGAAACGTCCGCCCGTCGATTGGAACTGAGCTTCGAGCGTAAAGTCCGAATACTCAGTCGGGTCAGTCTGAATCGCCATTGGGTAATACTCGAGCGCGCTGGTCAGCGACTTGAGCAGCCTGCCGGCGGGCAGACCGAAGGTGTTGGGTTTGCTAGGCGCGCTGGGATCGGGAATCACCTGCCAGTCGCCCTCGATCGCTTTCCATCCTGCGGGCACTTCGCCGGCTTTGTCAGAATCGAAATTCCAGACGTGAACTTCGGGCGTCGGCGGACGCGTAGGCGTCATGGTCTCGGTGGGCGTCACCTCGGCCTTTTTCTTTTTCCCCTTCGAATACGCGGCCGGGCTCATGACGAGCACCGTCATTACCAGGGCTGCTGCGACAACTGCGGCGCTGCGCAGCCAGGAATTTCCAGTCTTCATCTATCCTCTCTCTGCCCCGATTAGCTTAAGGCGCAATTAATTCTCGATGTAATTGGATCGACAAAACGATCGGGCGAGTTTCGCGAATGAAAGTGGTCGCTGTCAAGTTCGCGGCAGCTTTTCAGTGAACATAGCAACTCGTCGGCTATGCGAATGAATGCCGACTTGGATTTCGGCGAATAGCAACTAGCTAATCACTAGCTTCGCTTTTCTTTCGCTACTTAGTAATCGGGCATAGTCAGTTTATGTGCTGCACGAGACGCGCTTTACTTGACTACAGTGGGGCAGAGTGGGATGTTGTGGGACGTTGGGGAGGAACTCGGGGTGTTTACTGGTCGGTTCGACCATTCCATCGATGAAAAAGGGCGGGTGAGTATCCCGGCCCGATTTCGCGAAGTTCTGCAGCGCGAAAATCACGATCGTCTTTATATCACGAACTTCCCTCACGACGGACAGTGGTGCCTCGCGCTCTATCCGCCCAATCAGTGGGACGCGTTGATCGCGAGCCTGGCAGCCAAGCCGCGATTCGATCCGGTAGTGCAGGCGTTCCAGACGATGATCATCGGCGGCGCGCATGAGGTGCCCGTCGATCGGCAGGGACGGATTCTGCTGCCGCCGAAGCTGCGCGAAAAAGCGGGGCTCGATCGCGAGGTGACTTTTTCGGCGCTGCAGGATCACTTTGAACTTTGGGACAAGCAGCTCCTCGAGCAGGTTTTGAAGGTCACCGAGGAGAAAGTTATGGATCCGAATTTTTTCGCGAAGCTGGGTTTGTGACGGGCGATGAATCTGGCGATGAGATACGAAGACGACGCGGCGGGCCGGTGGCATGTGCCGGTGATGGTGGAGGAGGTGTGCGGGCTTCTGTCCGCACACGGTCCGCTCGCGTTCGTCGACGTAACTGTTGGTACGGGCGGGCATGCGGAGGCGATGCTCCGCGCCACCAAGGCGCGGATGCTCGGGCTGGATCGCGACGCGGCGGCGTTGGCCGTCGCGCGCGACCGGCTGGTGGAATTCGGCGATCGCGTCGTGCTCGAGCGGGCGGACTTCGGCGAGATTGCCGACGTCATGCGGCGGCAGCATTTCGAGGGTGCCGACGCGATCCTTGCCGACCTCGGAATGAGCAGCTACGCGCTCGACGATCCTCAGCGCGGGTTTTCGTTCAGGCTCGACGGTCCCCTCGATATGCGGATGGACGACCGGCAGCCGCTGCAGGCGAAAGACATTGTAAATGAAGAGAGCGCCGAGGAACTCGCGCGCATCATCTATACCTACGGCGAAGAGCGCGGCTCGCGCCGAATCGCGCGGATGATTGTCGAGGCCCGTCGGCGCGGTCCAATCGAGACCACAGGCGAGTTGCGCGCGATCGTCGAAAGGGCTCTGGGAGCGCATCGCCGCGGCGGGGCGCATCCCGCGACGCGCACCTTCCAGGCGCTGCGAATCGCCGTGAATCGCGAGATGGAAAGTCTCGCGACGCTGCTCCGCGACGGGCCCGCGATGCTCAATCCGGGCGGGCGCATGCTGGTCATCTCGTATCATTCGCTCGAAGACCGGCCGGTGAAGGAGCGCTTCCACGAGCTGGCGCGCGGCGGAGACTACACGGAGATTGCGCGCAAGGTGATCAAGCCGTCCGCGGCGGAGACCTCGCGCAATGCGCGCGCACGCAGCGCCAAAGTTCGATGTATCGAACGGAGCGTACGATGAGCGCGCGGGTGAAACCGACTCGGCGGCCGTCGAAGGTGGTGCCTGCCGTGCTGGGCGTACTGATCGCGATGGTGGGATTCGCGACTCTGATGATTCGGCTCGAAGTTACGCAGGAAGGTTATCGGCTGTCGAAGCTGCATGACGATATCGCGACGCTGCAAAACGAAAATCGCGAGCTGCGCCTGACCGCCGCGCAACTCAGCTCGCACGACCGGCTGCGCGCGCTGGCGCCGCAGTATCATCTTGCGCCTCCCGGGCGTGGGCAGGTGGTGATGCTCCCATGAATACAGCATTCAAGCAGCGGCGCACTCGGATCGGAGCGCTGACTTTCACGCTGGCGGCGTTGTTCGGCTTCGCCGTCATTCGGCTGGTGGTGCTGGTCGCCCTGTATGGACCGCGGCTGAACTCGCTCGCGCAGCAGGAGCATACGGGCGAGAGCGAACTCGCGCCGGTGCGCGGACCGATCGTCGATCGCAACGGCGAGCCGCTGGCGATGTCGGCCGAAACGCAGTCGGTGTACGCGCGGCCGAAGAAGGTGCTCGAGTCGAGCACGCCGGCCGAGCGCGGCAAGCTCGCGGCGATCCTGATGATGATGCCGATTTCGCTGGAACAGAAATTGGACAAGGAAGCACCGTTCGTGTGGATCGAGCGCCGGCTTTCACCGGACAAGGCGCAGGCGGCCGAAGCGCTCGGCATCGACGGCATCGGCACGATCAGCGAATACAAAAGATTTTACCCGGAGAGCAACCTGGCCGCGTCGGTGGTGGGGTTGTCGGGGATGGACGGCCAGGGGCTCTCCGGGTTGGAATTGCGCTACGACAAGATTGCGCGCGGCGAGGCGGTCGAGCTGAGCTTCGATCATGACGCGCAGGGGCATCCGATTTTCGACAGCCCGATGGCGCTGAAGGCGCCGGAGCCGGGCGCGCAACTCGAGCTGACGATCGACTCCCGGATCCAGTCGCTCGCGGAAACCGAATTGGCCGCGGAAGTGAAGTCGAGCGGGGCCAAGCGCGGCAGCGTAATCGTGCTCGATCCGTTCACCGGCGAAGTGATGGCGATGGCCAATGTCAGCGCCAGGGGCGCCAACGTTCACGACCGGCTGCACAACCCGGCGGTCGAGGACGCGTTCGAGCCGGGCTCAACGATGAAGGGAATCCTCGGTTCGATTGCGCTGGCCGATCACGCGATCACGACCGACAAACAATTCTACTGCGAGAATGGACATTTCTATCTCGACCGCCACACGATCCACGACCACAGTCCGCACGGTTGGCTGAATCTCGGCGGCATCATCGAGGTATCGTCGAATATCGGCGCGGCGAAGATCGCGTTGACGCTTGGATCGGATCGCTACTACGAAGGGCTGCGCGCATTTGGAATCGGATCGCGCACGGGGATCGATCTGCCGGGCGAAGCGGGCGGGCTGTTGAACAAGCCGGCCGGATGGAAGGAAATCGATCTCGCGAACCATGGTTTCGGGCAGGGCGTCGCAGTCACGCCGATCCAGCTTGCGGTCGCGTACTCGGCCATCGCGAACGGCGGAAATATAGTTCGGCCGTACGTGGTGAAGGCGGCCTACGACGCCGAGGGGCGCACGATTCTCACGCATACGCCGCAGGTATTGCGCCGTGCGATCGCGCCCGACATCGCGCATCAAATGAATTTGCTTTTGCGCAACGTCGTCATGTCCGACGGCGGCACGGCGGCGAAAGCGCGCGTCGATGGATTTACCGTGGCGGGCAAGACCGGCACGGCGCAGATGGTGAATCCGGAAAACGGCACTTACTATCAGAATCGGCACGTGTCGTCGTTCGTGGGATTTTTGCCGGCGGAGGATCCGCGGCTGCTCATCCTCGTTGCGCTCTATGATGTGGGCCACGAGCATTTCGGCGGCTTGATCGCGGCGCCGGTGTTCAGCGAAATTGCGCAGGGTGCGGTCCGCGATTTGAATATCACGGCGCCGACTTACGACACGGCGAGCATGATTCCGATGCCCGACTTCGGCAAAGACAAGGACGGCAAAAGTGCGCCGCTAACAACGGTTGCCGACGTCGACGACTATCTGCCGGTGCTGACAGGGTCGAAGCTGACGCGTGCGACGCCGAATTTCACGGGACTCAGTCTCAGGCGCGCGATGGAGCTGGCGCGCGTGTCGCGCGTCAACGTCGACGTTCACGGTGGTGGTTACGTCGTCGCGCAGGAGCCGGCTCCGGGCGCTCCGCTAAATCATATGACAGTGAAGCTGACGTTCGCCTCGATCGTCGCAGACAGCGGCGCCGAAACGGCGGCTGAATCGGGCATCGTGCCCGCATCGTATTTCAGTGGCGGCGGTGTATCGCCCGTCAGGCGAAAGTGAAACTTGGTGAACTACTCGACGGACTCGACGTTCGCCGGATCGACGGCGACCTGAACGTCGAAATCACGGGCCTCAGCTACGACTCGCGACAGACGAGGCCCGGTCATCTGTACTTTTCGACGGCCCGCGACGCGACGCGGAACCGGGCGAACATTGACGACGCATTAAACCGTGGGGCGCGCGCTGTGGTGGTTGGAAGTGGTGTGGGTGGAACAGCGCGCCCCGCGGTGGTCCTGGTGGAGAGCGAGCGGCCGCGCCTGCTGATGGGCGCGGCCGCGTCGCGGTTTTTCAGATCGCCGAGCGAGCGCGTCGATCTGATCGGCATCACGGGGACCAGTGGCAAGACCACGACCAGCTACATCCTGGCGTCGATCTTTGAGGCGGCTGGGATGCCCGCCGGAATTATCGGTACGATTGGAATTTTCATTGGGGGCAAGAAAATCTACAGCGGACTGACGACGCCGGAGTCGATCGATTTCGAGTCTGCGCTCGCACAGATGGAGCGCGAGGGCGTGCGTCATGCGGGGGCGGAGGTGTCGTCGATTGGTATCGCGGAAGGGCGTGTCGACGCGCTCAGCTTCCGCGCGTGCATGTTCACCAACCTCGGCCGCGACCATCTCGACTATCACTCGACCATGGAAGACTACTTCGCGGCGAAGCTGCAGCTGTTCACCGAGATACTGCCGCGCAGCAAGCGCGGAGACAGGGTCGCGGTCGTGCGCGGCGACGATCCGTACGGGCGGCGCGTGCTCGACGCAGTCAAGGGATCGAAAATAAGTTTCGGGATGGAACACGCACTCGACGTGCATCCCGAGAAATTCGACGCCGACCTGCGCGGGATTCGCGCGACGCTGTCGGTGCTCGGCAAAAAAATCGAAATCGAATCTCCTCTGATCGGCGAGATCAACTTGCTCAATATCCTCGGCGCTTCGGCTCTGTCGGTGGCCCTGGGCATCGAACTGGATGCGGTGGCGGATGGCGTGCGGCGATGCCCAGGGGCTCCCGGCAGGCTCGAAGCGGTGGCGGCGAAACCGGGGGTCACGGTGCTGGTCGATTACGCGCACAAGCCCGACGCGCTGGAGGCGGTGCTGACGGCGATTCGGAAATTGCGCGCGGGCAGAATCATCTGCGTGTTTGGATGCGGCGGCGATCGCGATCGCGGCAAACGGCCGATCATGGGAGAAATCGCGGGACGGCTCGCCGACATCCCGGTGCTGACGTCCGACAATCCGCGCAGCGAAGATCCGCTGGCGATCATCGCCGAAGTCGAGAAAGGTTTGATCGCGGCGGGACGTGGCGGATACATCGTCGAGCCGGATCGGCGCAAGGCGATCGCGATTGCGCTCCGAACCGCGGCCGCCGGCGACGCCGTTTTGATCGCGGGCAAAGGACACGAGGACTACCAGCTGGTGGCGGGACGCGTGCTGTCGTTCGACGATCGGGCCGTGGTCCGTCAGATTGCGGCGGAACTCAGCCGCGGGCAGAGTTGAGATTCGGCGAGCGCCGCGATGCTCTACCTGCTGCTCTACCCACTCCACAAATATTACTCCGGCTTCAATGCGCTCAGATACGAGACGCTGCGATCTGTTCTAGCCGGTCTGACGGCGCTGGCGCTGTCGCTGGCTCTGGGACCCATCCTAATAGAACGGTTCCGCGAACTGCGCATCGGTCAAACGATTCGCGAAGTCGTTCCGCAGGCGCATCAGAAGAAAGCCGGCACGCCCACGATGGGCGGTTTGTTGATCGTGGCGTCGATGCTGTCGGCGACGCTGCTGCTGGCTAACCTTTTCAATCCGTATGTCTGGATCGCGATCTTCGTGACGCTGACCTTCGGCGCTATCGGCTTCAGCGACGACTATTTCAAGCTCGCGCGGGGCAAAGGCCTGGGCCTCAGCGGTCCGGCGAAGCTGGTGTGGTCATTCTCGTGCGCGTTCGTCGCGGCGGCATGGCTGTTTCTGTATCTCGGCTTTGACACGCATCTGACGGTGCCGTTTCTGAAGAACGTGCATCCCGATTTGCACTGGTGGTTTTACATTCCGTTCGCAATGCTTGTGATCGTCGGGTGCTCGCATGCGGTGAACCTCACCGACGGGCTCGACGGGCTCGCGATTGGTCCGGTGATGACCGTCGCGCTCACCTACTGGGTCTTCACCTGGGTCGCCGGCAACGTCAAACTCGCGAATTACCTGCAGATACCGCACATCGCGGACGTCGGCGAGGTCGCGATTTTCTGCGCGTCGATCATCGCCGCGTCGCTCGGCTTCCTCTGGTTCAATGCGTATCCCGCGTCGATGATGATGGGCGACGTCAGCGCGCTCGCGCTCGGCGGCGCGATCGGCACGATCGCCGTGCTCTGCAAGCAGGAACTCGTGCTCGTGCTCGCGGGCGGAGTGTTCGTCGCGGAAGCGGCGTCAACCATCATTCAGCGCTACTATTTCAAGGCGACCCACAAACGATTTTTCCTGATGGCGCCGCTCCATCATCACTTTGAGCTCAAGGGAATTCCCGAGACCGTGGTCGTGATCAGATTCTGGATCGTGTCGATCATATGCGCGCTCGTCGCGTTGAGCACGTTGAAACTGCGTTGATGGAACTGTCGAACAAACGCGTGATGGTGGTGGGACTCGGAGTCAGCGGACTAGCCGCTGCGCGGTTTCTCGCCTCGCGCGGCGCAAATCTCGTCATGACGGATCGACGCAGCGACATAGCGCGCGACCAACTACCGGCGGGTGAGCTGAAACTCGGTGCCGAAGATGCAATCTGGCTGGACGGCATCGAGCTGGTCGTCACCAGTCCAGGGGTACCGCGCGATTCACTTCTGTTGAGGACTGCCGTTGAAAAAAGAATCCCGGTAATCGGAGAGATCGAGCTCGCGAGCCGCTTCCTCAAAATGCCAATCGCCGCGATCACCGGCACCAACGGCAAGAGCACGGCGGTCGTGCTGCTCGGCGAGATTCTGAAGGCGTCGGGACGCCGCACATTCGTAGGCGGCAATCTCGGCACGCCTCTGATCGATGCGGTTGGCGGCGAGTGGGACGTCGCGGTCGTCGAGGTGTCGAGTTTCCAGCTCGAGTGGATCGAAAAATTCCGGCCGCAGGCGGGGGTGCATCTCAATCTGAGCGACGATCACTTCGACCGTTACAAAGATCTCGAGGACTATGGACGCGCGAAGGCGCGCTTGTTCGAAAACCAGGATGCTTCCGACTACGCGATTCTGAATCGCGACGATCCCAACGTCTGGAAGCTCGCGAACAGCGTGCGCTCGCGCGTGATCGGCTTCGGACATGACCGCGGCGGCAATGGGGCGTCGATTTGGTTCGACCAGCGTTCGAACGCGATCGTTTACGATTTTGATTTCGGCGCCACGCCGCGCGGACGAATCAGTCTCGAAGGATTTCGCCTGCGCGGGCGGCATAACATTTCCAATGCGATGGCGGCTTCCGCCGCGGCGCTCGCGCTTGGCGTCGTGGCGAAGGATATCGAGCGCGCGCTCGCTTCATTTCGCGGACTGGCGCATCGAATTGAAGTTGTGCACGAGCGCGGCGGCGTGACTTATGTCGATGATTCGAAGGGCACCAACGTCGGCGCGGTGGTCGAGGCGATCGATGCGCTTGCGGCGCCGATAATTCTGATCGCAGGCGGTCTCGACAAAGGCGGCGACTATGCGCCGCTCCGGCGGCCGCTCGGCGAAAAGGTCAAGCTTGCGATTTTGAACGGTGCGGCGCGGGACAAGATGGCGGCGGCGCTCGCGGGTGCGACGCAAATCGAAACGGTGGCGACTCTCAAGGAAGCGGTCGAGCATGCTGCCCGCGCGGCGCGACCCGGAGACACCGTGCTGCTGTCGCCGGCGTGCTCGAGCTTCGATCAATTCAAGGACTATGCGGAACGTGGGAACGTATATAAAGAGCTGGTTCGGGCGCTTTGACGCTGTAACTTATCGGCGGCCGGACCCGTGGCTGTGGCTGCCGGCGGCGGTGCTGCTATTGCTCGGGCTGCTGATGGTGCTGAATACGACGTACTTCCTCGGTATCGAGAAGCGCGGCGACGCGTTCCATTTTTTCAAGCTGCATCTCGCGCATATCGCCGTCGGTTTCATCTTCCTCATGCTGCTCTCGCAATTCTCGCTGGCGGGTCTGCGCCGAATCGCCATGCCGCTGTTCGTCATTTCGCTGGTGATGCTCGCGCTGCTGTACGTGCCGGGGCTCGGGCTGATGAAGGGTGGGGCGCGCCGATGGCTGAAGCTGGGCCCCGTGATCGCCGAACCGTCCGAGCTGGTGAAATTCGCGCTGGTGTTCTTCCTCGCGAAGTTTCTAAGCGGGCGGCAGGAGCGAATCCGCGAGTTCACTCATGGGCCGCTGTCCGTATTCCTGATCGTCGGGCCGATAACGCTGTTCATTCTTAAGCAGCCGGACTTTGGCAGCACCGTGATGATCGCCCTCATTCTCTTCGCGATGCTCTACGCAGCGGGCGCGCGCTGGGAGCATCTGGCGGCTGCCGGCGGCGGGGCGCTCGGCTTGCTCGCGTTCCAGGCGGTGGCGAAATCGTATCGCATGAAGCGGCTGACTACTTTCCTCGATCCGTGGTCGGTCGCGCGCGGCGCCGGATTCCAGTTGGTGCAATCGTTCATCGCGCTCGGCGAGGGCGGCAAGTGGGGTGTCGGTCTCGGCGCGGGACGGCAGAAAATGTTCTATCTGCCGGAGGCGCACACCGATTTCGTTTTCGCGGTAGTCGGCGAGGAGTTCGGCCTGATCGGCGCCGCAGTCGTGGTCGCGCTGTTTCTCGTGATTTTATTTAGAGGGATGCGAATCGCGCACGACGAACCCGATCCGTTCGCGAGTTTGCTCGCGGTCGGGCTGACCGCGCTGCTTTCGATCCAGGCGTTGATCAACATGTCGGTGGTGATCGGACTGATCCCGACCAAGGGACTGCCGCTCCCGTTCCTGAGTTACGGCGGTACTTCGATCATCATCGCGATGGCGGCGTTGGGCGCGTTGCTCGCGCTAGGGCGCCGGCCGGCGGTGCGATGAAAGTGATAATCGCCGGCGGCGGAACGGGCGGGCATCTTTTTCCGGCGGTCGCGCTGGGCGAGGAAATGATTCGCGAGCGTCCCGAACTCGACGTGTTGTTTGTCGGCACTCGCAACGGCCTTGAAGCGAAGTGGTTGCCCAAGAGCGGTTACAAATTTGAATTATTCGACATGCACGGAATTCGTGGCCACAACGTTGTCGAGCGCGCACGCGCGTCGCTGGAATTCGTTCGCTCGATTGGCCTCGCGCTGTCGCTGATGCGGCGATTTCGTCCTAGCATTGTCGTGAGCGCTGGCGGATATGCGTCGGCGTCGATGGGCGCGGCGGCAATCCTGACCCGCACGCCGCTGGTGTTGATGGAGCAGAACACGCGGCCCGGTCTCGTGAATCGAACGTTATCTAGATTAGCCAAAAAAATCTGTGTCGGTTTCAGTGACAGCGCAGCTTATTTCAGTTCCTCTAAAGTTGTGGTGACCGGAAACCCAACGCGGTTCAGTTATCAGCCTGACCGATCTCGCCGAACGGACAGTCAATTACAAATCCTTGTTTTAGGCGGTTCGTCGGGGGCGCATCGCTTGAACATTGGTGTTGTCGGGGCTTTCAAAATCTGCGGAAAAAGTGTTATAAACTTGCACGTGGTCCATCAGACCGGGGAGGCGGATGAGGGGTTGGTGAGGAGTGCTTACCGCGAAATCGGGTTCGCGGCGGAGGTGGTGCCGTTTATCGACGACGTCGCCGACGCACTGCATCGCGCCGATTTGGTTATCGCCCGCTCTGGTGCGATGACGGTCACGGACATTGCTCTTGGTGCGCGTGCGGCTATTTTCGTGCCGTATCCCTTCCACAAGGATCAACAGCAAGTGCACAACGCGCGCGTGATCGAAAAGCGCGGCGGCGCAATAATAGTGCGCGACGACGAGCAGCTTGCGCCGAACCTCGCGCGCGAACTTGAAGCGCTGATCAGCAATCCGGCAAGGCTCGACGAGATGGGTTTGCGCGCGCACGAGGAAGCGCATCCGGACGCGGCTCGCCACATCGCGAAAATTTGTTTTGAAGTTGCGGAGCAAGCGGCAGCGTGAGTGAACTGCATGCAAATGGTCTTTTGACGCGGCAGCGCCGATTGCATTTCGTCGGCATCGGCGGCGCGGGCATGAGCGGAATCGCCGAGCTGTGTTTGAAGCTCGGGATGCGTGTCAGCGGATGCGATCTGAAACCGTCGGCGACCATCACGCGGCTCGCGTCGCTCGGCGCGGAAATCAGCCAGGGGCATCATCCGGCGCATTTGAAGGATGACGGCGGAATCGACGCGATGGTCATCTCGTCGGCGATAAAATTTTCGAATCCCGAAGTCGCGCGCGCGCGCGAGCTGAAGATTCCGGTGATCGCGCGGGCCGAGATGCTCGGCGAATTGTTGCGGATGGCTAAGCTCGGCATCGCAGTTGCCGGAACCCACGGCAAGACCACGACCACCGGGCTCATCGCGCTGATCATGGAAGAGGCGAATCTCGATCCTACCGTTGCGGTGGGCGGAAACATTCGCAATACGGGCAGCAACGTGCGCCTCGGTCATGGCGAGTTCATGGTGGCCGAAGCGGACGAGAGCGACGCGTCATTCTTGCTGCTGATTCCAACGATTGCGGTCGTGACCAACATCGATCCGGAGCATCTCGATCATTACGGCACGATGGATAAGGTGCGGCAGGCGTTTGCCGACTTTATCAATCGCGTGCCGTTTTACGGCGTGGCGGTGCTGGGCATCGACAACGTAAACGTGCGCGGGCTGCTCGCGTCGATTCGCAAGCCGACTGTTACCTACGGCGTCGCGCCGGACGCCGATCTGCGCGCCGAGAAAATCGTGATCGACGGCCTGTCGACGCGCTTCGAAGTAGTTCGTAAGGGCGAGAATCTTGGGCGCGTGACGATTCCGACGCCAGGCGTGCATGTTGCGATGAACTCGCTCGCGGCGATCGCGGTTGCGATGGAAGTTGGGATCAGTTTCGAGGTCGCGGCGGCGGCGCTCGCGAAGTTCGGCGGAATCAGCCGGCGCTTCGAGATCAAGGGCGAAGCAGCGGGACGGATCGTGCTCGACGACTATGCGCATCATCCGGCCGAGGTGCGCGCGACGCTCGCTGCTGTGCGCGCGTCGTTCAAGCGCCGTGTGGTCGCCGTGTTCCAGCCGCATCGGTACACTCGCCTGCGCGATTTGTTCGACGATTTCCTGTCGGCGTTCGACGATGCCGATCTGCTCTACCTGTTCGACGTTTATCCGGCCGGCGAGGAGCCGATTGCCGAGGTATCTTCGCGCCGTCTGTACGAGGCGCTGCGCGCGCGCGGGCATCTCGAGGTGCACTACCTTGGCGACGAGGAAGATCGCGCCGCGCGGATCGCAGCGGGCTCGCGCAGCGGCGACGTGATCGCGACTTTGGGCGCGGGCGACATTTTCAAGATGGGCGGCGAAGTGCTGAACGCGCTGAGTGCCGAGGTCAAAGTTCATGAAGGCGCTTGAGAGCGAGCTGCGCGGGAAATTTGGCGCGCGAGTTCGCGCGTCGATGCCGCTGGCAGAGCTGACCTCATTTCGAATCGGCGGCCCGGCGGACTTGTTTGTCGCCGTCGAGGACGAAACCGAACTGATGCATGCGAAGGCGGCCGCGTATCGCGCGGGCATTCCGTGCTTCTGTCTCGGCGCGGGCACTAATCTGCTCGTCAGCGACCGCGGGATGCGCGGGTTGGTCATTAGGCTCGGCGACGGCTTCTCAAAAATAAAGATCGACGACGCGAAAGTAGTCGCCGGCGCGGCGGCCGCGTTCGGGACCCTGGTGCAGGAAGTGGTAGATCGCGGTCTTGCGGGGCTCGAATTCGGTGAAGGCATCCCCGGCACGGTCGGCGGCGGATTGGTGATGAATGCGGGTGCGTTCGGCGGCGAGATCGCCAAAGTGGTCACTCTCGTGCATGGCGTGACCGAGGCGGGCGAGGCGCTCGCGCTAAGCAAGGACGACGTCAAGTTCGCGTATCGGCGCACCGAGTTGCCGGCGCATTTCATAATCACGCGCGTCGATTTCGAGCTTGCTCGTGGCGATCGCGCGCACTTGACGGCGCGAGTCGCGGAGCTGCACGCCAAGCGTGCCTCGCGACAGCCGCGCGGCGTGCCGAATGCTGGATCTATCTTCAAGAATCCACCGGGAAACTTTGCCGGCAAGCTGCTCGAAGGCGCGGGGCTGAAGGGCACCCGCCTCGGCGGTGCGGCATTTTCGGATCAGCATGCGAATTTTATCGTCAATCTTGGCGGCGCTCAGGCCGCGGAAGTGCGCGCGCTGATCGACATGGCGCGCAACAAGGTGAAAGAGCAGAGCGGCGTCTGGCTTGAACCGGAGGTTAGGCTGGTCGGCGACTGGTAACGCGTGGTTGTTTGGTTGAGGTGGTGTGGTGGCGGCTCGCGGCGGAAAAAATAAAGCGGTGGCCGGATGGAGCCCGCGATTGGGCGGGCTGGTTGTGTGCGCCTTCTTCGCGCTCGGCGTGATGACGGGATTCAGCGCGACCGGCCGCATAGTCACGCTCAGAGCCTCCGCGACTCTTAGCACCTATCGCGATCAAATCCTCGATTCGCTGGCGCCTGCTCGCGACAAGGTCGCGAGTTATTCTGCCGTGCTGAAACAGTGGGCTGAGCGCGTTGGAATCTACCATCGCGGCATGAACGGCTCCGATGCGGACGCGATTTCGGCGGGCGACATGCGCGACGGTGCAATTGCGATCGTCGAACGGCGCGACGGCTTCTACCAATTGTTCAGTGGCGGCGAAATCCGCGGCCCGGTCTCGCCCGACAAGCAGGGCGATTTGCCGGTGCTTAGCGGCGCGGTGCTCGACGATGCGCACGGATCGCAGATGGTCGAATACGCTGCGGAACTCGTCCGCGCCGAGACGCAGTTGTCGGAAATTATTTCGGAGATGCGCGTTGGCGATGACGGCACCGCGTCGCTCTTCCTGGAGCGGGAGCGGACCGAAGTTGTTATCGATCTCGATCGCGCAACGACTGAACTCGGGCGCGCGATCAAAGTCCGACAGCAGTGGCAGGGACGCGAGAACCTGATCGCGGCGCTCGATCTCACGACGCCGGGGCTGGCGGTTGTGCGGCTGCATGCGAACGAGGGGAAGCATCCGAAGCACAAGAACGCGCTGCAGAAAGTTTCGTTCCAACCGGTTGGGGAGCCGGTGATGCGATGAGAAATTTGCTCACCGGACTGGACGTCGGCACCAGCAAGGTTTGCGCAATCGTCGGCGAATCGCTGCCCGACGGCCAATTGGCGACGCTTGGGTTCGGCGTCGCACCATGCACCGGACTACGCAAGGGCGTCGTCGTGAATATCGAAGCGACGGTCGACGCGATCAAAGCTGCCGTCGAGGAAGCGGAGAAAACCTCAGGCGTGCGTGTGGGATCGGTCGTCGTTGGCGTCGCCGGGCCGCATATCAGAGGCCTCAACAGCCACGGAATCGTCGCCGTGCGCGGCGGCGAAGTCAGCTCCCGCGATGTCGATCGCGTGATCGACGCGGCGCGCGCCGTCGCGATCCCGCTCGATCGGCAAGTGCTGCACATTCTGCCGCAGCAGTTCGCCGTCGATGAGCAGGAGGGGGTGCGCGAGCCATACGGCATGGCGGGCGTGCGGCTCGAGGCGCGCATTCATATCATCACCGCCGCGCAGAGCTACGGACAAAATCTCACCAAGTGCTGCGAGCGCGCGGGTGTGACGCCGTCGGAGATGGTTTTCCAGCCGCTGGCGTCGGCCGACGCAGCGTTGTTTCCGGAGGAGCGCGAACTCGGCGTTGCGCTGATCGACGTCGGCGGCGGCACCACCGACATCATCGTGTTCCATGGTGGCGCCGTGATGCACACCGCCGTGCTGCCGATTGGCGGCAATCATCTCACCAGCGATATCGCGGCGGGATTGCGCACTCCGATTTCCGACGCCGAGCGGCTCAAGGTCGAGTTCGGCGTGGCGACCAACCAGGTCGTGCGGCGCGATGAGACGGTGCAGGTGCCGGGCGTCGGCGGGCGCGAGCCGCGAGTGATCGCACGCCGGTTGCTCGGAGAAATAATCGAGCCGCGCATGGAAGAGATTTTCACTATGGTGCAGCGCGAGCTGCTGCGTTCGGGCGTTTCCGACGGGCTCGCGTCGGGCATCGTCCTGGTCGGCGGAACTTCGCTGCTCGAGGGCACGCAGGAATTGGCCGAGCGCATCTTCGGCGTGCCGGTCCGTCGCGGACTTCCGATCAACTTGAAGGGACTGCCGGAAGAATTGATGAAGCCGATGTTTACGACGGCGGCCGGCCTGCTGATGCATCAGAGCGCTGCCGGCGGAGTTGGTAACGGCGTTGGAAAAGCGGGCCGCCTGGGACGGCTGCGCTCGCGGCTGAGCGATTGGGTGAGGGACTTCTTTTGAGAGGTCGCCGAAAAAGAAATTCAAATGGGCAACAAACTTTGCCGGTACTTGGTCTAGGAGGATCTGTGATGATTGAGTTGGTGAGTAATCCCGACCCGGGCGCGAGAATCAAGGTAATTGGCGCTGGCGGATGCGGCGGCAATGCGGTCAACCACATGATCGACGTGGGGCTGCGCAACGTCGACTTCATCGCCGTCAATACCGACATCCAGGCGCTGCAGAATAACCATGCGCCGATGCGCGTGCAGATTGGCCCCGAGATCACGCGCGGCCGCGGCACCGGCGGCAATCCTGAAATCGGACGCAAGGCTGCGCTCGAAGACGAGGATCGAATCCGCGAGATTTTGTCGGAAGCCGAGATGGTATTCGTCACCGCCGGGATGGGCGGCGGCACCGGAACCGGCTCTGCGCCAGTGATTGCGCGCATCGCGCGCGAGCTCGGCGCGCTGACGGTCGGCGTCGTGACCAAGCCGTTTCAGTTCGAAGGACGCCGCCGCATGTCGCAGGCCGAGGAAGGCTTGCGCGCGCTGAAGAGCGCCGTCGATACGCTGATCACGATTCCCAATCAACGCCTGCTCTCGGTCGCCAGCAAAACTACGTCGTTGAAGGAATCGTTCCAGAAAGCCGACGACGTACTGCTGCAGGCAGTGCGCGGAATTTCAGAGCTGGTGACGGTGCACGGGTTGATCAACCTGGATTTTGCCGATGTGCGATCGATCATGGCCGAGATGGGCATGGCGATGATGGGCGCGGCGACGGCCTCGGGCGAAAATCGCGCGGTCGAGGCGGCGCAGCGTGCGATCTCGAGCCCGCTGCTCGAGGACGTTTCGATCAAGGGCGCGCGCGGCCTGCTGATCAACGTGACCGGCGGCTCGGACATGGCGCTGTACGAAGTTAACGAAGCGGCGAGCCTTATCCAGGAAGAGGCGCACGAAGACGCGAACATTATTTTCGGCGCCGTGATCGATGAGAACATGTCAGACGAGATTCGCGTCACGGTGATCGCGACCGGCTTCGGCGACCTCGACCGATCTCCGACGCGCTACTCGCCGTCGGGCGCTCCCGTTACCACGCCCATCGCGGCGGCCTCGACGCGGCCGGTCGATCCGATGGAGGTCAAGCAGCCCGCGCCTGCGCCGCAGGCAGGGCAGGTCAGGATGTTTCCCGGCAACAAGCCGATCCGCAGGATGGGCTTGGTCGTCGATGACAGCAGTCTCGACATCCCGGCGTTCAGGCGGCGCGGCGACGATGGCGGCCTGGCGGACGGCGAGAAGCTCGAGCCGAATTCGCTGCTCGACGGCGACGACAAGCTCGACATCCCGACCTTCCTGCGCAAGCATCTCGACTAGCGCGCGCGAGCGATTCCAGAAAAGTTGCGGCGCCGGAGTCTCACGACTTTCGGCGCCGCATTCGCGTCTTAATTTTGCAGATGTGTCAGCGGCCGGCCGCGGCTCGAAGCGCAGGGGCTTCGCCGTTCAGGGATTTCAGAATCGACTGGCGCCGATCTTTCAATTCCTGGGGCATCGTTGGACCGATCTTCTCGAAGAACTCGCTGGCCGATTCGAGTTCCGCTTTCCATTCGGCGGGATTTACCGCCAGCGCGTCTTGCGCTGCACTCTTTGATAGGTCGAGGCCCTTGAGATCGAGCTCGCCCTCGTTGGGAACGATTCCAACCGGCGTCTCGTGGCCGCGCGCACGCCCGTGGATTCTATCGAGCATCCATTTGAGCACGCGCAGGTTCTCGCCGTAGCCAGGCCAGATAAAATTGCCGTCGGCGCCCTTGCGGAACCAGTTGACCATGAAAATGCGCGGCGCTTTTTTGATCGCGCTGCGCATCTTAAGCCAATGAGCGAAATAGTCGCCGATGTTGTAGCCGCAGAACGGCAGCATCGCCATCGGATCGCGACGCAAGACGCCGACCGCTCCTGAAGCCGCCGCGGTCGTCTCCGAACCCATCGTGGCGCCGATGAAAACGCCGTGAGTCCAGTCGATCGATTCGAGCACGAGCGGCACCGTCGAGGCGCGGCGTCCGCCGAAGATGATCGCCGAAATCGGCACGCCGCGCGGATCGTCGGCCTGCGGCGACCACGCCGGATTGTTGCGCATCGGAGTCGTGAAGCGGCTGTTGGGATGCGCCGCTTTGTCGGTCGAGCCGCGCTTCCACGGGCGTCCCTGCCAGTCGAGCAATCCGTCAGGTGCGGGCACGTCCATCCCTTCCCACCAAACGTCGCCATCCGCAGTCATCGCGACGTTGGTGAAAATCGTGTCGTGCTCGACCATCTTCATCGCGTTCAGATTCGACTTGGCGCTGGTCCCGGGCGCGACGCCGAAGTATCCGTTCTCGGGATTCACCGCCCACAAGCCGCCGTCGGGACCAACTCGCATCCACGAGATGTCGTCGCCGACGGTGAACACCTTCCAGCCCTTGAACTCGGCCGGCGGCGTCAGCATCGCGAGATTGGTCTTGCCGCATGCGCTCGGAAACGCGGCGGCGACGTAAGTGGTTTCGCCTTCGGGGCTCTGCAGGCCGAGGATCAGCATGTGCTCGGCGAACCAGCCTTCGTCGCGGCCGAGGGAGCTGGCAATTCGCAGCGCGAAACATTTTTTGCTGAGTAGCGCGTTGCCGCCGTAGCCGCTGCCAACCGAGATGATCGTATTGTCTTGCGGGAAGTGGCAAATCAGTCGGCGCTCGGGATTCAAGTCGAGCGTGCAGTGAATTCCGCGGTTGAAGTCATCGGACTCACCAAGTTGGTCGAGCGCTGCCGTGCCCATACGCGTCATGATTCGCATGTTGAGCACGACGTAGATGCTGTCGGTCAGCTCGACGCCGACTTTCGACAGCGGCGATCCGAGCGGACCCATCACGTAAGGCACCACGTACATCGTGCGCCCGCGCATCGAGCCGTCGAGCCATCCGCGCAACTTCGCGTAAGTGTCGGCGGGATCGGACCAGTTGTTGGTCGGGCCGGCGTCGACTTTGTTCGGAGTGCAGACGAAGGTCAGTTGTTCGGTGCGCGCGACGTCGTTGGGATTCGAGCGATGCAGGTAGCAGCCGGGCCGCTTCTGCTGGTTCAACTCGATGAGTATTCCCGCGGCGACTGCCTGCTTGGTGAGCCGATCTTTTTCGGCCTCCGTGCCATCGCACCAGATGATTGCGTCCGGTTTAGTCAGCGTTGCGACTTCTTTGACCCAATCGCGCAACGCGCGGCTGCTGGTCGGCGAACTGTTTGCGTCCGAATTGGGCGTCACTTCATGCGCTCCACGCAATCCTGTGAAACGTAATTTCTACTCAACCGCAACCGCAAAATGCAATCCAGTGGTCACGGGAACGTAATATGTAGATTAGCAGAATAGAAGAATCAAGGGCAGAATTATAAGGAATCCTTTTCCCCGATGTCCAACTTAACGGGCTTTAGACCGGCTTTTGACCGGCCTGACTCGATCCGCAGCTTGTTCAGTAGGCAGCGCTCTTGCGAGCGGAATTTATCAGCCGCTGAATTTCTTCTTCGGTGAATCCCGCCAGCATGCGCGCTTCTTTCGCGATCGCGACCACTTGCCCGTCGTCGTTCTCGATATCTTCCTGCGCGAGCCGTCCGCCGCGGAAATTGAAGACCTCGTCGACCATGTCCTGGAAGGCCTGCGCCTTTGCCAGCCGCTCGGGGTCGCCCTCGGTCAATTTGCGCATCCACTTCGAGCCCATGCGCACGTGCGTGATCTCGTCGGCGAGCACGTAATCCACCGAACGCTCGATCACCTCGTCGCCGTTGCGCTGCGCGATTCGAATCAGTTGATCGAAGACGTCGCACGCCAGCCCTTCGAGACCGCGATTGATGCCCGCGACGCGCGCCGCCGGGTCCATCGCCTGCGTGCATCGCCATAGAATTTCCGTCTCGACGTAATCGCCGGGATGGCCGCCCATGTACTCGACGAGGCGCTGGAAAATCTCGCTGTGCCGCGCTTCATCCCACACCTGCCGCGCCATGTCGAGCTGGAACTCCCACGGCGCGTCAGGAAAATCGAACAGCGTGCGGCCCGCCGCTTCCATCGCCTGCAGCTCGCCCGTGTAGATTCCATGGAGCCGCGAGCGCAGCGTTTCCTCGTCGAAGGGCATCGGGCGCCCGCCTTCGAGGCCTTGCTCTTCGCGAATCTCGCGCACCTGGCGGCTGCGCAGCACGATCCAATTGTCGGGACGGGCGAGGCGATCAACTGGGATGCATTTTTCCATAGTTAGATTTTTTCCGTGAAATGTCTCGCGTGCCTAGTATGCAGCGCTTTTGCCGAAGCCTTTGACGAGGCGATCGATTTCCTCTTCGGTGAATCCGGCCAGCAGACGCGCCTCGCGAGCGATCGTGAGACTGCTATCGATTTCAATTTCCTTGCCGTCGACGCGCTGTTTGATGTGATCGACGTCTTCGATCCGCTTGCGGCCGGGTCCGAAGTTGAACAGGTCGTCGATTCGGTCCTGGAATTCCTGCGCGCGCTTGAGCCGCTCGGGATCGCCTTCACACAGCTTGCGCATCCACTGCGATCCCATGCGCACGTGAGTGATCTCGTCGGCGAGCACGTAGTCGACCGAGCGCTCGATAACCGTGTCGCCCATTTTCTGCGCGATGCGAATGAGTTGCTCGAAGACGTCGCACGCGAGTCCTTCAAGGCCACGGTTGATTCCCGCCACGCGCGCCGCCGGATCCTCCGCCTGCGTGCAGGACCAGAGCACTTCGCCCTCTGGAAATTCGCCGTAGTAGGAGCCGACGTACTCGAGCAGCTTCATATAGATCTCGGCGTGACGCGCTTCGTCCCACACCTGCCGCGCCATGTCGAGTTGGAACTCCCACGGTGCGTCGGGAAAATCGTAAACCGTGCGGCCAGCCGCTTCCATCGCCTGGAATTCGCCGCCGCAAATACCGTGCATGCGCGATTTCAGGAAGTCATCTTCGTACGGCATCGCGTTGCCGGGCGACAGGCCCTGTTCGGTGCGCGCGTTTCGCGTGCGCGTGGCGGGCAGCAGGATATGGTCCTCGGGACGCGCCAGCTTGTCGACGGGAATCATTCTTTGCATCGCGGTTGCTCCTTCGATTTTTTCAATCTCTGCTCCACGCTGAGGCTCTTCCGGTCAGGTTCAACGCTTCGCGCACAGTCCATTTGCCATCGGTCTGGCCGAGCCGAAAATGAAACTTGAACGGTTCGGCATTCGCCCCGGTCAGTCGCACCTTCAAAAAATAGTGTTTCGCGATCCGCGCCCGCCCGATTATCTCGAACTTATCATACTTGTTCGCCGGAATCGCGTTCGAGATCTGACTCATCTCGTCGCGCACATGCGGCGGCGTCATCGCCTCGACCGTCGCATGGTCGCCGCGCATCAGCGCATTCAGCAGAGTCTCCGCCGCCACGAACAGGTCGGCGGGAGGCTCGACGATCTCCGCAATCGGCTGCGGTCCCATCACATGACGTCGTTCTCCGAGATCAGGCATTGCCGTTCCCCGCGCGCGCTTCCGCAATTGCGGCCGTTAGATTTGGAACATCGCTCCACGATGAGCGCTTGCCGGTCGTGTCCTCGACGCCGACGATAACCCACTTGCCGTCCGGCTCTTTGCGCCACCGGTAGAGCACGCGACGCATGGTAGCGCCGTTGCTGAATCTGATTTTCGAGATGTATTGAAAACCGACCTTCGCCAGCGCGAGCGCCTCGACTTTGACTGGCTGCGCAATCCGCGCAATTTCCGCCGCCGCCTGACGATAGGCGTCGATCGCTCCAGGCAGTGCAAATGCTTCGGCCTTGGCGTTATCGCCGGCCGCGAGTGATTCCGCATGCGTCGCGATCGCCTCGCGCAGTGCGTCGATATTTTCCAGCTGCTTCATTTCCCTCCCACGCGCTCAGCTGCGTCCGACCTTTCGGCGCGGCGCTTCGGCTTCCGCTTCGAAGCCTGTCACTCCACCGGAAGCGCCGAGCAATCCCTCGAGATGCGATTGCCACTTCGCGGCGCGTTCATGCTTTTCCTTCGAGTCGAGCAGCTCGTTGAGCAGCACGCTGCCGCGCTCGACGTGAGCTTTCTCTTCCTCGACCAGCCGCTGCAGGATTCGCAGGGTAGGGGGCTCGTAAACGGGATTCATCGCCGAGAGATGCGAACTGTAATGCGAAATCAGGTGCGGCTTCAGCACGCGGTAGATTCCGACCAGCCGCTCGATCGTGTCCTCCCATTCCTCTTTGTCCTCGATCGCGTTCATGAAGGTGACGAAGGCTTCGTTGGCCGGCTTGGAAACCTGCGGCTGCGCGCGCAGTTCGGGCAGGCGCTTGCCGAGCGCGTCGGTGTGGAGCGCGTCCTCGTACACCTGCTTGGCCATCTCGAGCTTGACCGCCAGCTCCGGCGTGAGCGCGATCCATCCGGCCATCATGCGCATCATGCGTTCTTCGGCGTAGCGATAATTCTGGATATAGATGACGCTTTGGCGCACGCTGTGAGCGCCGACGTCCAAAGTTCGCCTGTCATAAAGTGCCATCTCGCAACTCCTCGGTTATAACTGCGTCGCGTCAGCGACCAGCGGCGTTACTCGCTCCGTTGGCGGCCGCGAAAAATCGTCCTTCGACCATCGCCGCAATCTCGCGCCAGTAAGTTTCTTTGTCGGTTCCCTTCAGGTTGTTCGCGCCCGTCGCCCATCCGGCGCACAGCATGTGAATCGCGTGCACGGCACTGCGCGGATCTTCGACATTGATTACGCCGGTGCGCCGGCCGCGTTCGATAATCTCGGCGACCGCGCCCAGGTAGTCGTCCCCAATCTTTTTCATTGCCGTCCGATACTGCGGGCGGCGTGCGAGGTAGCGGGCCTCATGATGGAGCACGTTGAAGGCCTCGCGATAACGATCGATCACGTCGAGAATCGCGCGCATCACCTCGATCAACTCGCGGCGCGTGTCGCCTGCCGTGCGCTCGCGAATCTCCGGCAGCATCTCGACCAGCTCGGCGACCATCGATTCGCCGATCAGCGGAATAATCTCGTCCTTGCTGTCGAGATAAACATAGATCGAACCCGCGGCGAGCCCAGCCTCGAGCGCCAGCTCTTTGACCGAAGCCTCATGAAACGATTTGCGCGTCAGCACCCGGCAAGCCGCCAGAAAAATCTGGCGCCGCCGCGCCTTGACGAGCTTGTCGTCCGGCGACTGTACGCGAATAGCTTCAGCAGTCCGTGGCATCGAGCCAGTTATATTGAATGAACGTTCATTTTGTCAAGCCCTCGGTAAGTATGCCTTCGAAGGAAGTGAAAGGAGCCGGGATTCTTCGCTTCGCTCTGAATGACGCCAATGAAAGGACGAGTTTCAAAAGGAAGTAGAACGCGGAGACAACTCTCCCAAAAACCTGAGAGCGAAATGCCGTCCTCGGCATTTCGCGATTTCTTCCACTAAGGTGCAGGGTTTAACCCTGCCCAAGGAAGCGTGAAACCCACGGCGGGTTTCACATTCAATCAAGTTCCTCTGTTCGCTCTTGCGGCTCCGCCCAGATCGACATCGCCAGCGCTGACATCGCGATCGTCGCTGCCAACGCCACTTCCATGCTCGCGCGAGGACTGGTGTGCGCGATTGCATGTCCCATCAGCCACGGGCCGACGATTCCGCCGAGCGCGCCTGCTGCGACCACGATCGACGTCATTCGCCCGACCTCGGCCGGGAATCGCGCGGCGCCCGCCGCTATCATGTTCGGGAAGATTGGGCCGTAGCCGAAGCCGATGAGGAATATCGCGGATGGGGCTAGGCCGCCCGCCGTCGGCGCTGCGATTAGAATCACAATTGCGAGCGCGGACAGCGCGGCCGCCAGCATCGTGAATTGCGGGATTGCCATTCGATGGCCGATGCGTCCGCCGAATCCGCGCCCGCAGACCAGGCCGAGCCAATAGACCGACACGCCCGACGACGCGAGCATGGGACTCAGCGCTCCCGCCGTGCGCAGGTAGAGAAACAGCCACGCGCCGATGCCGAGTTCTGAGCCGACGTACAGGAACATCACGGCGCTGAGCGCCCAGATAACTGGACGCGAGAGCATCGACAGAAAGCCGGTTCCGTCTTCGTTTTTGCTGGCGATAGGCTCCGTTTGAACAGCGACCGCGGGCGTCACGCGCAAGCCGATCGCGATCGCTGCGCAGGCTATCGAACCGCCGCCGAATACCCACCAGTAATGCACGTGGCCCGCGAACGCTGCGCTGACGAACAACGGTCCGAGCAGAGCGCCGACCCCGAACAGCACGTGCAGGTAGTTGAGCGCCGACGCGAGACGTTCGCGATTCAGCTCGACGATGATCGCGTTGGCTCCGACGTCGATGCCGCCGTTGGCGAGGCCGTTCAGAAAATTGGCGCACAGCAGGACAGCCAGGCCCGGCGCGAGTGCGAGCCCGGCCAGTCCCGCCGTGAACAACGCCATCGCACCGACCAGAATCTTCTGCGCGCTCAGTTGCTGATGGATCTCGCCGGCGATCAGCACCGAGATGAAACCGCCAGCTGCGCCGGCGCTGACCATCAACCCTGCGCGCTCGATCGGAACGCCAAGTGCCCGCGCGATCTCTGGGATAAACGGACCCGTCCAGCCGCTGTTGATACCCACCATCAGCATGCACGAATACGCCAGCCGGGTTATCGTTCTTTCGCGGCTCGCTGAATCGCTGATCGCAGTTCCTGGGGCATTCATCGCGCGGTTTCGACGTGCCGCTTCCTTATATATGCTCGCCGTGGAGGCCCGCTACATCGTGCCCGAGACGTTTCAAAAAGAAAGCTCCCTCGATCGCTTCTTCAACCGCCTGATGGGCCGCGCGCTCAAACTCGGATTCGCGCCCGGCTACATGCGCCTGCTCGAAGTCCGCGGCCGAAAATCCGGCAAAACCTTCACCACTCCAGTCAACCTGATCGACGTCAGCGGCCGCCGATACCTGGTCGCCGCCCGCGGCGAGACCGCATGGGCTCGCAATGCGCGCGCTGCCGGCCACATCGTCTTGCGGCGCGGCTCCGCTACGGAATCCTTCATGGTCCGCGAGCTGGCCGACGCCGACAAGCCCGAGATCATCAAGGCCTTCCTCGATAAGTTCGCCTCGCAGGTCCAGCGTTTCTTCGAGGTGCCCGCCGGCTCGCCCGCCGACTCGTTTCGCGCCACCGCGTCGCGCACTCCGGTCTTCGAGCTGGTGGCAGGCGCTTAGGTTGCGCATTTTTTATTTGTGAGCGATCCCGCGCCGACCACCGATACCTCGAGCCCAGAGCAGCTCGCTGCCGCCTCAGATTCCGGCGGGCGCGAGCGGCTGACCGTCATGGCGCTGGTCGCGATGCTCTTCTACCAGGGCTTCGCGGTCGCCATCGTTTCGGTCGCGGCGCCGTGGATCGGAACCAGCTTCCACCTCGACGGCGCCGGCATCGCGCGCCTGTTCGCGTGGATCTCGCTGTCGGCGCTCGGTGCGCTCGCACTGTCGCGCATGATCGATCGCTACGGCCGCCGCCGCATGATCCTCGGATGCATGACGGCGATTCCCGTTTGCAGTATCGGCAGCGCAGTCTCGACCACACTGACTTGGTTTGCGATATTCCAGATCGGACTCTACGCGGTCGTCGGCGCCGCCGGCTCCGGATGCGTCGTGATGCTCTCCGAAGAACTGCCTATCGCGCGTCGCGCGCGCGGCCAAAGCTTCGGCGGCCTCGCCGGCGCGGTGGGAGCCGGGCTCTGCGTCTTCCTCATCCCGATTTTCGTGGCCGAAGGATGGTCGTGGCGATGGATGTTCGTGCTCTCGGCCGCGGGCGTCGCGATGCTCCCCGCGATGGCGCGGCTGTTGCCCGAGAGCGAGCGATGGGAAGTTTCCGACGCGTCGGGCATCACGACCAGGACTCGTTTCTATGACGTCTTCCAGCCGCTCTATCGCAAGCGCTCGATCACGATGATCGTCTGTGCGCTCGCCGCTGCCATCTCGACCACCGGCGCCAACGCATTCGGCTACTACCACGCCGTTTCGGTGGTCGGTCAGTCGGCTGCAGCGACCAGCACGATGACCATCGTCGCCGGCGGACTCGGGCTGCTCGGCTTCCCGCTCGGCGCATGGAGCGCGGAGCGATTCGGCCGCGTACCGACGGTAGTAGTCTTCGGCATCGCAATCACAGCCGGACACCTGTGGTACTTCTGGGGACCGCCGTCGCATTTCGCTTGGCCTCTGATGTGGCTGTCGGCGGGATTTTTCTGGTTCAACGTATGCGACAACGGCGGCACCGTCGCCAGCAACGCGGCAGCAACCGAACTGTTCCCGACTCCGCTGCGCGGCACGATGATCGGATGGTTCGCGCTGGTCAGCGCGATCGGCGCCGTAATTTCCAACGCCGCAGTAGCACTCCTGGCCAACGCCATGGGCGGCCTATCAATAGTAGTAGGCGCGCTCTCAATAGTAGGAATCCCCGCCGCAATCCTATTCGGCATCATGATAGACGAAACCAGAGGCATGTCATTGGAGATGGCCGGCAAAGAAGAAGAGTTCACCTCCGAGAACTAACTAACGCTGTCTGCTCTCCCTGTTAGGGAGAGGACGAAGGTGAAGGTCCAATGACAGCGCTACGCGCGATTCAGGATTCTCCCTTCTGCCCGCGCGCGCGACTTCTTTGTCCCATTCCTTCTGTCCCCTGACTCTAATGCCTGGCCCGTTATTCCATGCGGGTACAACCAACTTGACACCACGGGGAAACCCGTCAGTGTTGGCTGATGTTCTTGGGGGTGGACCTCGCTCATTGGGAATTCATCGGCCTAGTGTTCGGGCTGTCACTCGGTCTTGTTGAAATGTCGGGTTGGAAGATGAACCGTTATCTTCGCCACGGCATCGGAATCCTTGGCGTGCTTCTAGCAGTAGCATGCGTGGTTCTTCTCTTTGGCTTTTCAGGGGCCACGCTTAGATCGCCGGTGTCCTTCCGCTGGCCGGTGGTGGTGCCATCCGATAAACCATCGCCCGCATCATTGGCAATTGTCCGCTCGCAAGTCAGTCAAGCGGCAATGCCGACACTTGCTTATTCGGCAGAGTTGGCAACACTGAAAGATCAAAATGGCAAACTGAAGATAGAAAACGCACGCCTCAAAAAACTCAAAACGCCTCAAGTTGCAACAGCGGCGTTGGCGATACCGTCAGCCTGCCCTTCAGTTATCCAAGTGTTGTCTCCATCAAAGATAAGCCCGACCGATTGCGATGCGCTTACTGGAGAACAGAAAGAAGTAGATAACGCAGATCAGGAGCGTCTTGAATTACTCAAAACCTTGAGTTCGGGAACGATCAAGACCAACGACCAAGCACTACAGATCACGATGCAGGCGGCAAATGTCCTCGCTACAGAGAAACAAGCGATTTCAAATCTTCAAGGTTTGGAAAACCGACTCTGCGGTCAAGCGCAAATCGCTACGCCTGCTCCAACGGGACGCTAAACTGGCTTCGTCTGACGGTTTCACCCAGAGTTCCCTCAAGAACCGCTACGTGTTTCGTTCTCCTGAACAAAAAGTGTTTCACGTGAAACATTCTGATGCTAAACCTCAACATCCACATAGCATATTCAACGATGCCTTTCCGGACACCGGGTGCAGGGGTCACCCCTGCCCAAGGAAGCGTGAAACCCACGGCGGGTTTCACTCTATCGTCAGCGGCGTCTCGGCGAATTCTTTCTTGTCGGCGTCCCACGCGAAGGCGGCGGCGCGCGCGAATTTGCCCGCGCGAATCGACAGCACGACATAAACGGTGTCGGGATAATCGGGCTCCGACGGATCGAATGAGCACGCCTGCGCGCGGTCGGTCGCCGAAAAGTACGCGTCATGGTCGGGATGCGAATGGTAAACGACGCGCAGCGCGAGCTTGCGGTCGTCGACCTCGTTCATCACCGCCAGATGCTCCTTCGGCTCCATCAGGAACGCCGTGCGCGCATCGCGCGGGAAGGCCGCCGGATCTGTGGCGTGCATGCGGTTCTGGATATTGGCGATCGGGCGAACGTCCTCGACCGAGTTGTCTTTGTCGCCGATGAGGAAGCCGCAGCATTCGAAGGGGAACTCGCGCTCGGCCTGCGCGACGATCGCGTCCATGCTCGCGCGGCGTATCGAGGCGGTCTTCATCGATTCTCCTTTTTTCCAGTGGCGCGTTCCGCCGCCCGGATCAGTCCAGTGAGCATCCGATTCGTGTCGGCGCCGATGCCGAGGCGATCGGCCAGCTCGACAATCCTGCCGTTGAGCGCGCCGATATCGGTGCGCCCGCGAAAATGCAGATCGTGCAGCATCGTCGGCCGATGACTGAACGTCGGCGGAATCAACTGCTCGTAAAAGACCTTTCGATATTCCGCCGCATTTGAAAAGGGGAGGGCGACGCCGAGCGCATGCGCTACCGCGAAGGCTTCATCGATCGCGCGATCCATGATCTGCCGCGTGTCCGGGTCCTCGGCGAGCGCGCCATAATGCAGCCGCAACAGCGCACCGAGCGGATTGAGCGCCACGTTGTACAGAATCTTGGTCCACAGCACGGGCATGATGTCGTCGACGCCGACCGCGGGAACGCCGGCCGCGTCGAGCATCGCGGCCACTTCGCGGGCGCGCGATGCGAGCGCCGCCGCGTCCTCGCGCTGCAGCGCAGGCGCAGGTCCGATTGCGACCGGCTGCGCGAACGCCGTCACGTGAGCGCTCCCCGGCGAGCGCATTTCCGCGCCGAAGATCACGCGCGCGCCCAACACCCGCCGCGCGCCGAAGGTTTCAATCAACGACTCGATGTTGCCGAGCCCATTTTGCATCGAGACGATTGCGCCCTCATACGCCAGGCGGTCGGCCAGCGCAGCCGCGATCGACTCGGTGTCGTAACTCTTCACCGTGCACAGGACAAGGCTGAACCGACGCCCAACCTTTGCAGGATCGTCGGCCAGCTTCAGACCGGTGACAGTTCGATCGCCGAGCAGTCCGGAAATTTTCAAACCGTCGCGCGCAATCGCCTCGAGATGCGCTCGGCGGCCGAGCAGGGTGACGTCGTGCCCCGCGTCAAGCAGCAGTCCGCCGAGAATGGAGCCGATCGCGCCGGCGCCCGCGATCAAGATAGTGGAATTGGACATCGTGTCGAAGTTATCGGTCGCCGATTCGGCACACAACGACGCGTTTCGTTGCTTGCAGACGGGCAATCGCGCGCAGTAGGAAGTAGGGGATGGAACGGACTTCAATTCGGCTCGGTGGCGTCGAGCTGGCTTCGTCGGTGATGAACGCCTCGGGCCCGCACTCGGCGGAGCGCGGCGAAATCCTCGAGCTGGTTGCGGCGCACGGCGGTGCAATCGTGTTCAAGTCGTGCAATCGCACCGGGCTCGAGCAGCCGGAGAACCTGAAGAATCGTGGCGTCGAGCACTTCGCCGGAATCGCCCGCGAGCTAATGCCGCGCGGCGCGAGAGTTATCGCCAGCGTGGTCGGCGCTACGGAAGAGGAATTCATCGACGTCGCGCGCATGCTCGATCGCGCCGGCGCCAGCATCGTCGAGCTGAACCTTGCCGACGACTATGTGACCGGGTCAGTTGCGCCGTTCGCCTCTTTCGAGCGGCTCAAATCACTGCTGGGCAGAGTGCGCGGCGAGACCGGATGCGTGCTCGCGGTGAAAGTGCCGCCGCGCGCGCCGTTCGATCCGCGCGCGATCGCCGACCTGTTCAAGGCGATGCGAATCGCGATCGCTGTATGCGCCAATGATCTCCCCAGGGAGCTATCGATCGACATCGCCAGCGGAGCAATCCAGGGACCGTCGCGCACGCTCTCGCAGGCGCATGCGTTTTTCAAAGAGAGTGAAAATCTGCTCGACGTGGTCGCAGTCGGCGGAGTCAGCAGCGGCCGCGACGCATACATCGCGCACCTGACGGGAGCCAGGGCGGTGCAGGTCGGATCGGCACTTATGAAAGAAGGCGCGGGCGCGCTGGGCCGAATCGATCGCGAGCTGGATTCGCTTCTGGCCGATCACGCCCACAACTCGGTCTCCGAAATCGTGGGCAACGCGCGCTTCAGCGAATGACTTGCCCCGCTTCTGGCGGCTCTGATAGTTTCGGCTCTCAGGCGCGCGCACGGCGCGCGTTTGTATTTTCGGGTTTCATGCCCAACGTCCCCGTCGTCTAGCTCGGCCTAGGACACCGGCCTTTCACGTCGGTAACACGGGTTCAAATCCCGTCGGGGACGCCAAAGATTTTGCCGATTCGAGGCGTTCTGACCACCAGCTTTACCACCACGGGCTCCGTTTTCGGTTAGTTTAACCCGCAGTGTTGGAGCGGAGGAACTTGCGCGGAAACTTGGAGGTGATTCGCTTTTCCTGCAAGGAGGTTTAGTTCGATGGCCGAGGAGGCTGGTAAGCTGATGGAATTGGCGGTCGACGAAGCCCACCAATCAAAAGCGGCGCGCGTCGGCGACCCACGTGTTGGCGCAGTAGTAGCGAGAAAATCCGCCGGTGGGTACACGGTCCTTGCTAAGGGGCATCGGTCCCGAGACCCGAAAACCGGAGCTGCAATTCACGCGGAAGCGGCCGCGCTCGACAAACTCGACCCGGGGGTCGCGAGGGATACCACGGTGTTCACCACACTTGAGCCGTGCACTTCCCGTCGGCAAGTGCACGCTTGCGCCCATCGGCTGCTCGATCAGGCGGTGAGCGAGGTTGTCTTCGCGATGCTCGACCCGAATCGGGACATTCGGGGGACTGGGATTTGGCTGCTGCAAGAGAAAGGCGGCGTTGGGATGTTCGCGCCCGACCTAGCTCGAAAGGCGTGGGAGATGAATCAAGAATTCATTCAGTACGAGCTCGGTCTAGGAATCACGATCAGCGAACCAGCGCCCTTATCAAAGGTGACGCCAGGTAAGGTTTTTGCACTAAAAGGCAGTTTCCGCACGAAGCCGCGAGCGGAGGATAGAGTTTTCGTATTCAATCGAGAGGGTGATCTCTTTTACCCACAATCGCCTCCGAACTGGGACGCGGCTGCAAGACAGTGGATATCCGGCGTTATTGTGGGCGCCCCGCGGAGTCCGAGCTCATCGTGGCTTCCTTGAGCGAGGACGTCGACGCACTACGCCGGTACTACAGCCAGGTCCACAGAGAAATCATCGACGGTTTGTCCATCGTCGAGTTTGGCGATGCTGCAGTTCAAAGTCTCAAGAAGGAGGTCACGAAGCGCGCTTGGGTCGGAATCCCTGAGCTCAACAAGCTTCCGGGATTCAAGATTTTGGCATCACTCCGCGTCACGACAGCTTAGCGGTCGACGCGACCGTCGACCAGTCTCATCGGTTCCCAACGATCTGATCCTCGCGTCGGCCATGTCGCGCCTCATGTTCGGCAGGATACGATACATGCCCGTTCCGACAAATAAGGGCGATGCTTAATAGCTAATCATCGATGTAGCAATGCGGTAATATGTAGGTATCAAGTTGCTAATGCGTTTAGCATCATTTGCTATCTCATTCTTCAGCCTCAGTTCACTTTATGTAGTAGTTATCCACAGCTCGATCTGATTCCATACCAATAGGTAGTGCAGGCGGCAGGAACCCTCAGGTGCGGTTTAACCCGAGGCAAGTGGAAGAGGTGGGCCATGGTTCAGCGCAGCTATTACCGGGCGATCTGGATCTCCGACATTCATCTCGGCACTCGCGCGTGCAAGGCGGGTGCGCTACTCGACTTTTTGCGCCATCACATTGCCGAGACCCTTTACCTGGTGGGCGATATCGTCGACGGCTGGAACTGGGGACCGTCGTGGCACTGGAGCGTCGAGCAACAGGAACTGGTCGACGAGATCGTGCGATGGCGCCGCAGCGTCAACGTAGTATTCCTACCGGGCAATCACGACGAGGCCCAGGTCGGCCTGGTCGAAGAACTGCTGGGTCCCATCGCTACCAAGACTTCGTTGGTTCACAGCACTGCCGCAGGCGCGCGGATGCTGGTCATCCATGGGCATCAGTTCGATGGCTCGCTCAATCCGAATCGTTTGATCCCGATGATGGGCTCGAAGTTCTACGCGCGCGGCCAGCGGATTCACGACTGGTATAACAGGCGCTGCGAAGCGGGTGACGACGAAGGCCGTTCGCTTTCCGACTACATTCGCAACCCGGCGCGCAAGGCGATCGAGTTTCTCACCGACTTCCGCGATCGCGCGGTCCTTGCAGCGGCGCGCGATCACAAAGCGGACGGCGTCATCTGCGGGCACATTCATCGCTCGGACCATCGCAAGATCGGCAGCGTCACCTATGTGAACGACGGCGATTGGGTGCTGAATCGCACGGCGCTGGTGGAGGACCACGAAGGCGCGCTGCGAATAATCCGGTGGCCGGCCTCGCGACAAAACGTTTCGCTCTACGACTCAACCTCGCAGGTGGTGAGTGCATGACAAAATCCTCGACGACTTACCCCGATGCACAACTGGATCTGATCTATTTCGACGCGGGCGGAGGACATCGCGCGTCGGCGACGGCGCTGATCTCGGCAGCCCAACAACAGCATCGCAACTGGCGGATCAATTCGATCAACCTGCGCGACTTGCTCGAGCCCGCCGACCTGGTTCGGCGTCTCACTGGCGTGCGCATCGAGAATTTCTACAACTCTCAGCTCAAGTACGGCCTGACGATCGGCACCGGTGCGTTGTTGCGGATCACGCAGATGCTGATTCGTCAGCTCGAGCCGTCGATGATCAAGCTGCTGGCGAGTCATTGGCGACATTCGCGGCCAGACGCGGTGGTCTCGATGATTCCGAATTTCAATCACGCGATCCTCGAAGGTCTGCGCGACGCCGACGCGACCCGCGCGCGCCCCGAAACTCCGATGGTCACGATTCTTACCGACCTGGCCGACAGCCCGCCGCATTTCTGGATCGAACGCCAGCGGCAGTACCTGGTCTGCGGCACACGCAGGGCGGTTGAACAGGCTCTTGCGATGGGCCATGCGCCCCAGCGCGTTTTTCGCGCGTCGGGAATGATTGTGCGTCCCGAGTTCTATCGCCCGATGGAGCTAAGCCGCGAAGCTGAGCGAGTCCGCTTGGGGCTCGACCCCACGTTGCCGACGGGCATCGTGATGTTCGGCAGCTACGGCTCGAGTCAGATGGCGACGATCGCGCGGAGAATCGAAGTTGCCAGGCATAAGACTCAGCTCATTTTCGTATGCGGTCACAACGACAAACTGCGCGAGCATCTCGAAAGCATGCAGCTGTCTTATCCGTATCATTGCGTCGGCTTCACCCAGGAAATTCCGTACTACATGCGGCTCGCCGATTTTTTCATCGGGAAGCCGGGTCCCGGTAGCATCAGCGAGGCGCTCGTGATGGGGCTGCCCGTGATTCTCGAGCGCAACGCGTGGACGATGATACAGGAGCGCTTCAACACCGACTGGATCGCGCAAAACGGTTACGGCGTGGTGCTGCCGTCGATGCGCGAGGTCGGGAGCGCGGTCGCGACGATGCTCGATCGCGAGCAGTTCGCCCGCCTGCGCGCCAACGTGGCGACCTTCGACAATCGGGCAGTATTTGAAATCCCCGAAATCCTCGAGGCGCTGATTTTGCAGCACCGCGTTGCGAACTCTGCCGCCTTCGCGCACAAGCCTGTGTCGTTGTCGCCGCAATTCGCGTCAGAACTCCACTACGGCATTTGAGATCGACGCTTCTCGCGGTGTCCGCTATCACAGCGTGCATTGCGTTTTGGAGTAATGCAGTTGCGCTCGAGGGTGGTCCGGGGGGCGATTCAGATCTCGGCGGCCGACAATTCAAGATCCTGAGTGCCGACGGCAAGCAGACGATCGGATCTACCAGCTTCACAGTCCTGCGCCACGACTCGACTGAAGAGATCAAAGGCGAGACCAGGTACCTCAACGGCGAGCGCGATAGCGAAGACATAAGGCTGCATCTAACTGGCCCCGCTTCGACTCCATCGCTCGAGACCTACGAGCACTCATTCTTCAAGGCCGACGGCTCGATACTCATGCTCGACACGCTTGACGCCAAATCCGGCGACGCCTCATGTACGAGTTACTGGTCGGGCGCGATGAAGGTGCGCAAATCGCGGCTCGAGGTCCCCGCTGATTCTTTCGCCGGCGCATCCTCACTGATGATGGTAGGCGAGAGCCTTCGCCGCGGGATTCGCCAAATTAAATTTCATGCGTTCGCATGCGTGCCGGGACCCGAGATCTTCGGCGTCGATACGTCGGTGCCCGATCGACCTGAGCGTTGGCCGCTCTACTCGGGCGATCTCATCCGCCTCGATATGCGCCCCGATCTCGGCGCCCTGAATCTGTTGCTAGCGCCCTTCATGCCGACAATGGATGCGTGGTTCAACCCGGCTGAGAACTGGGACTATGTCGGCGGCGAGTTCGACCGCTATTTCCGCGGACCTCACGTGCTGACGGTGCAAGTCCCGCCGGCGAAGTAGGACTTCGATAATTCAAATCCGTGCCTGACGTGCTACCTTTTGATGCGGGAGAGAAATCAAAAGGAGAAGGGGTGATGGCCGGTCAAATGGAAGAGATAGATAGACGACTGAAAGGTATTGAGCGGCGAATCGGCTATATTGAATTTTCTTTGTCGCCAGGAAATTCACCCTCGATTTTTGGCTTGATCGAAGGTCTGCTCTCTAGAACTCAAGAGATCGCAAATCGCCTTCAAAGAATTGAAGAAAAGCTGGGAATTTCAAACTGAGACACCACCCATTTATCAAATTCCTTTGGCTTGCGCGGTGGCGAGGAAATGTTGAGAATTGACGCGCTCATATCGCAATCATCACTGGCCGTGGGAATTCGCGGAGGTGTGCGTGGAAATCGGCGAGCGGCGCGACGGCAACATTCTGGTCCTGCGGCCCGTGGGTCGCATCGACAACGACACGAGCCCGGATTTCCAAAGCCGGCTGCTTAGCGGCCTGTCCGCCGGCACGACGGTGCTGGTCGATTTCGCAGCGGTCGAGTACATTTCGAGCGCCGGCTTGCGCGCTTTGATGATGGGATCGAAGCAATCCAAGGCGGCCAACGGCAAGCTCGCGGTCGCGGCGCTGGGGCCGGTGGTCAAGGAAATTTTCGAGATCAGCCGTTTCGCGCTGGTGGTGCAGGTCTTCGACACTCCGGCCGACGCGGTCGCGGCGCTGCGCTGACGGGAGGCCATGAGCACCAGGGATCGCCGCCGATGTTGATCCGTTTCTGGGGAAGCCGCGGTTCGATTCCGACGCCGCTCGGATATCGCGCCGTCCGCGCCAAGGTGCGCGAGGCGATCCTCGCGGCGCGCGGTCTCAAGCTCGATACTCCCGAGTCGATCGACGCCTTTATCGCAAACGAATTGCCGTTTTCCATCAGCGGCACCTACGGCGGCAACTCGAGTTGTGTCGAGATTGAAACTGGCGGCGACGAGTATGTGCTGTGCGACGTCGGCTCCGGCGTGCGCGAGTTCGGCAACGCGCTGATCGCCAAGCATGGCCCGTCGAAGAAGTCGCGCTTCAACGTTTTCCTGTCGCATACGCATTGGGATCACATCATGGGGTTCCCGTTTTTCACCCCGTCGTACATTCCCGGCAACACGATTCGCATTCACGGCTGTCACAAGGAGATGCGCGAGGTTTTCATTCGTCAACAATCCGATCCGTGTTTTCCGATCGATTTTCGAAAGCTCGGTGCGACTATTGAATTCGTCGAGCTGGAGCCGGGGCGCACCTACGAAATCGACGGCTTGTCGGTGAAGGCCATTCGCCAGAACCATCCGAGCGACTCTTACGGCTTTCGCTTCTCGAAGAACGGCAAGTCGATGGTCTATTCGACCGACTCCGAGCACAAGTTCGATGTGCTGACCGAGAACTATCCGTTCGTCGAGTTTTTTCGCGACGCCGATCTGCTGATATTCGACGCTCAATACTCGCTAGCCGATCAGATTTCGGTGAAAGAGGATTGGGGACATTCGAGCAACATGGTCGCGGTCGAGCTGGCGCAACTAGCACGCGTCAAGCACCTGGTCATGTACCATCACGAGCCCGTTTTCGACGACCGCATGATCGAAAAGGTGCTGGGCGAGACGCGCCGCTACGCAGAAATCAACGAATCACCGCAAAAGTTGATCGTCTCCTCGGCTTACGACGGACTCGAGATTGTCCTCTGAGGGCGACGCCGGCGTACCACCGGGCCGGCGACCGGCCTGGTGGCGTCGAATATTCGGAGCGCCGGGACGCGCGCCGGCGCTGGTGGTGCTGGCGATGCTGGTGATAGTGCGCGCGATCGATCCGGCTGTCGTGCAGAGCCTCAGATTGCGCGGTTTCGATTTCGTCGAACAGCTCTTTCCGCGCAACTACCAGCCGCTGCCAGTCGGCGTCGTCGCGATTGACGACAAGAGCCTCGCGCAATACGGGCAATGGCCATGGTCGCGAGCGCTGGTGGCAAAGCTGGTCGACAAAATCGCGGCCGGCAAACCGGGAGTACTCGGCGTTGATATTCTCTTCGCCGAGCCGGACCGTCTATCACCTGGGCGCCTCGTTGATTCCGATCCGGAAATTCCCGCGCCCGTAGCCGGCGAGCTCGCCAAGCTGCCGACGCATGAAGCGGCGCTGGCCGAAGCTCTGCGCAAAGTCCCGACGGTGCTGGCCGTCTCGGCCGGCGGACAGGCTCGCGCCCATGCCGAAGGGGCGCCGTCGCGCGTCACGATGGTGCTTGAGTCGGGGGCCAATCCGGACCAGTTCCTGCTCACCTATCCGGATCTGCTCAGCAGCTTGCCCGAAATCGCGGCGGCGGAGAGCGGGCAGGGCGCAGTCGACCAGGTACCGGATCACGACGGAATCACTCGGCGCGTGCCGCTGTTTGTTTACGCCGGCGGCAACCTGGTGCCGAATCTTGCGCTCGAGATGCTGCGGGTGGCCACGGGCGCGCGCGCGGTCGGAATCGTCGCGGGAGGGGATGGCGTGAAGGGCGCCACGCTCGGTTCGTTCTTTTTCCCGAGCGATAGGAACGGCCGCGTCTATCCTTATTTCATGCCCTTCTACGATGCGCGCTTCATCTCGGCGGCGGACCTGCTCGATGGATCGTACGATCCTGCGCGGCTGCAAGGCGCGGCCGTGCTGTTGGGATCAAGCGTTACCGGATTGGCGGACTTGAGTCAGACACCGCTTGGCCTGATGCCGGGGGTTGAGGTCTGGGCGCAAACGCTCGAGTCGATGATGACCGGAAATCTGCTGCGGCGTCCTGGCTTTCTGTACCGCGTCGAGGTGGCGATCATTCTGTTCGCGGGGCTCGTCGTCATCTTCGCGTTGCCTTATCAGAATCCGCGGGCCGCGGGCGCCGCGCTGCTGATCATCGTCGCAATCTCGCTCGGCTCGGCGATTGCGAGTTTCGAATTCTCGAAGCTGCTGCTCGACGGCGTTTATCCAGCGCTGTCGTCGGCGCTCGTCTTCGGCGTCATGCTGTCGGAGAACTTGCGCGTCGCCGAGGCAGGGCGCCGCCGGCTCGCGGCCGAGTTGCAGCACGAGCGGGAAAGGGAAGCGCGCACCGACGGCGAGTTGAATGCCGCGCGATCGATCCAGATTGGACTGCTGCCGCGCCACTTCCCGGGCCCGCCCGATCGAGCCGACGTCGATGTATTCGCTTCGATCGAGCCGGCCCGGATGGTGGGCGGCGATCTTTATGATTTCGTGCTGCTCGATTCCGGGCGGCTTTCGTTCGCAATCGCCGACGTGTCAGGCAAAGGAGTGCCGGCCGCGTTGTTCATGGCGATGACCAAAGAGGTCCTGCACACGGCGACGCTGCGCTACCGCAACGCGCTTGATCGCGTGTTCATCGAGGCGAATGCCAAGATTTCCGCGGCGAGCGAAGAGCTCGCCGAAGGCGGCGCCGACATGATGTTCGTGACCGTCTTCGCGGGCATCCTCGACCTTGCTTCAGGTCTGCTCATCTACGTGAACGCCGGGCACGACGCGCCGATTATGATACGCGCGGGCGGCGAACCGATGGCGCTCGCGCTCGCGGGCGGTCCGCCGCTGGGCACGGTCGACGACTTTCAGTACGCGATCGAACAACGTCAGCTCGCGCCGGGAGAGGTGCTGCTGGCATACACCGATGGCGTTACCGAAGCGCAGGACAAGAATCACGCGCTGTATTCCGGCGCGCGCCTGAATCAATTGCTGGCGTCTGCGCCGATGTCGAGTGCGAAGGCAGTCGTCGATTTCGTGCGCGACGATGTCCGCCGCTTTGCCGCGGGCGCTGAACAGGCCGACGACATCACGCTGATGGCGGTGCGGTGGCTGGGACCGAAAACTCCCGAGTGATCAGCGGACCGTAATTTCGACGCGGCGATTTCGCGGTTCCGTGACCTGGTCGGCCGTCTTCACCGCCTCGTCCAAAGACCCGCGGCCCGCGACCGAAATCGATTTGGGATTGATGCCGTCATGCACCAGCCGATCGCGAATCATTTCGGCGCGGCTCATCGAAAGCTGCTGATTGTGCGGCTGGGTCCCCATCGTGTCGGTATGCCCTATCACCTCGACCTCGTACACTGGCCGCCGCTTGATGTCGTCGAACACTGATTCGTATTGACGCTTCGAGGCGGGCGTCAGCACGTCGCTGTCCTTCTCGAAGTACAGCACGAAGTGGCTGGGCAGGACAGGCTGCGCGGCGAGCGCGTTGCCGAAAATCTGCTGAACCTGCGTCTGGTCCACCTGCACCGGCGCGGCCACGCCTTTGCGCACTTCTCCAGCTGCGTAAGGATGATCGAGCAGGACCGACTTCTGGTCGGTTTCGATCGTGACGGCGCCCGAGCTGCCGTCAGCATTGGGCAGCACGACGAACAGCGACTGGCGGCTTGAACAGGATGCCAAAACAAACAGAATCAGGATCGGTGCAATACGGCGAATGATCACGGTTTGACTTCGATCACGAAGCTGGTGCCGCGCACGGCAAGGATCGCGGTGGGCGTCTTGACCTTCATCGCGCCCGGCGTGCTGCGCGCGATATCGCCGGAGATCATCGAGACCGTGCCGCGGTTCATGTCGGTCAGCATCGAACCTTTGAAATCGCTCGAGTTGAACTTGTAATCCTCGAGCACGATCTGACTGTTGGGCCCGCCCGACATGACGGTGTTGTCGATAAACGTGATTCCGATCGAGCCGTCGGCGCCCGTCTCGATGGTGTCTTTCTCGTATAGCGGATCGCCGATTTTGGCCGCGGCGCGCGCGCCGTTGCGCACTATTTCGGCCTGTCCCGACACGGTCTTGATTTGCGCGACTTGTGAATTGTCGGCATTGGCGGAGGATCCGGCGATGGCCAGCATCGCAAGAATGAAGGCAAAACACTCAGCGGTATGCCAAAATCTATTCGTGAAATTCATCCCGGCTCCTTCACAGATCCGCGCGCGATTCGGCGTGCAGATTATCGCCGCGCGGCCCCGGAAGCCAGCCGCGGCAATCTCGAAGGGCGCGCATGCCGCCTAAAGCGATCGAATCGCGGCTCGTCGTTCGCGCCGAAGCCAGCGCGATGCGCCAGGTGGACGGCTTCGTCGCGGCATTCGTCAGAGAACAGGGACTCGTCCCCGATGAAGCGCCGCGCATTCTGATTTTGCTCGAAGAGCTGCTCACGAACCTGGTGAAGTATGGATATCGCGATCGAGCGGAGCCGGGACGAGCCGAGATTGTGCTCGGCCTCGACGGCCGTCGGCTCGAAATCGAATTCATCGACGACGGCTGCGCCTTCGATCCCTTCGCGGCGCCCACGCCCGATCTCGAGCAGCCGGTTGAAGCGCGCGAGGTCGGCGGACTCGGCATTCACATCCTGCGCTCGCTGACTGAAGAGGCGCGCTACGAACGCCGCAACGACACCAACGTGATTCGACTCATGAGAATCGTCGCCGCCGCTGGAATCTCCTGAGTGAAGGTGGAGGCGCTGTCAGCCTGATGCCCGCTGCAAAACCTCCGATAAGCTGGTTCGAGAATCATCACGAAAAACTGTTGCCGCGGCGTCTGTTCTTCTGGCGCTTCGCGCGATGGGCTGCAGTAGCGGCAGCCGTGATTCTCGGCTCGTTAACGATCGGCATCTGCGGTTACCACTATCTCGACGGCCTGCCGTGGATCGATTCATTGCTCAATGCGTCGATGATTCTCGGTGGCATGGGCCCAGTCGATACGCTCAAGACCAATGCGGGCAAAATCTTCGCGTCGCTATACGCGCTCTACAGCGGACTCGCGTTGATCGCCGTGATGGGCATCATGCTCACGCCCATCATTCATCGCTTCCTGCACAAGTTTCACATCGCCGACAAATAGGTCGAGGGCAGCCCGCGTATGCGGACCGCCCTCGGAAATTCACTTCGGTGAGTTTTCAGTACGGAGTCTTTACCGGCGCCATCGCCGCATCGGCGTCGCTCAGCGGGAAGTCCTCGCCCGCCTTGAGCTTGGCGACGAGGGCGTTGATATTATCGATCCTCTTGTCGTAGCTCGCCTGCGTCAACGGCTCCTGCGTCCATCCTGCACGCGCGATCTTGAAGTGCTTCTTGGTTGCCAGCAGCTTCTTCATCAGCGCATCTTTGTCTGCCTGCGACACACTCGACACCATTGTCTGGGTCGCCATCGCAGCCGGCGCGCCCTGCGCGAACGACACCCCCTGCTGAAAAGGCGCACCCACCCAAGCCATCGCAATCAACGCCACGATCACGGTCTTCCCCATGCCCATAATTTCTCCTTCCTCCCGATGGTTAGCGTCCGAAAGTGGCCGCACCAGTTCGGTCAGTCGTGCCAAATCGACGTTACCGACAGATTAACGCCCGATTTACGCCGAGTGAAATGATGCCCCCGCCGGGATCCATTTACCGACGACAGGTATTTTGATATGCATCTAATTAGATATCCATCAAAGTAGCTGGGGCCAACCACAATGGACGAACGCGCGCTCGAGATCATGCTGCAATTCTGCAAGGCGATGGCCGACGAGAGCCGCCTCAAGATGATCGGCATGCTCTCCGCGGCCGAGCACAGCGTCCAGCAGCTCGCCGCGATGCTCAATCTGAAGGAGCCGACCGTCTCGCATCATCTCGCCGTGCTCAAGCAGCTCGAGCTGGTGAAGGTGCGCGCCGACGGCAACTTTCGCTGGTATCGCTTGAATGAAGAAGTGCTCGGAAAAATCAGCCGCACGGTTTTCAGCCGCGGCAATCTCGCGCGGCTCGCCGCGACCTCCCGGCCGCGTGACCCCGAACGGAAAGTTCTCGACAACTTTCTCGACGGCGACCGTCTGCTCGAAATCCCCGTCAGCTATAAGAAGCGTTTGGTAATATTGAAATGGCTCGCCGGCTTCTTCGAGCTTGGCATTAGCTATACCGAAGCCCAGGTCAACGCGATTCTTAAGCTGCACCATCACGACTGCGCGACTCTTCGCCGCGAGATGATCGGATGCGCGATACTGATGCGGGAGAAGGGGATTTATCGCCGCGGACCGGAATCGGGGTGGCGGCTTGGGCGGATTGGCGCCAAATAGCGGCGAATCGATGTACATAGGCCCGTGCCTCTCGGAACGCAAGAGGTAAATTTGAGCCAATTCGAAATAAGATCCATTGACATCTACATCCGTCAGTCCTAATAGCTGACCATGGAGTGTGAAATAGTCACATCGGAAGGCTTCTAGTCGGACCATTAGGGATAGACGTTAAACGTTTCAGCGCTGTTAAGGAGGTTCGAATGCTTGGGACAATGGGGATTCGTAAAACCGCAGTCGTCGGCGGCATCATGATGCTGGCCCTCCTGTGCTTGAGTCTGCCAGGGGAGGCAGGCGTTAAGCCGGGCGACTTCATTACTCCGGACAACGGGGCACAGGTGGTGGATCTCGTTTCACCGGGTGTCTACTACCGAGTTCAGCACGGCATGACGATGAAGATCGTGCCGACCATGCGGGTGGACTGGCCGCCTCCTTATAAAGACGCGACCGAAAAGTATTCTTCGCAGGTTGCGCTCTCCAAGGATCATCGCACGGTCGTCGGCTATGTCGCCGGACAGCCGTTCCCGCTGATCGACGCGAACGATCCTGACGTCGCCACCAAAATCGTCTGGAACAACGTGTTCCGGCCGATTCAGTCCGACGACTACGATCTGCGATACTTTGACTGCGACACGGTTTACTCAGGTTACAACAAGCCGTTCTTCGAAGTCGCATACGGACAGCTCGGCCACTACGCCGGCTACGATCTCGTTGGCCGTACCGAAGTCGAGCCGCTGCCCATCGATCCGGACTTCAAGCATACCAACCGCCTGTGGCTGTTCCTGCTGGGACCCGAGCTCGCGCCCCAGGACGCTCGCGGCACCAGCCTGCTGCGCTATCGGTACGCCGAGCCGACTCATGGCGACGACACGTGGACCTGGGAAACCGGCTCGCGGCGCCTTCGTCGTCTGAACGAAGCGATCAACTCGAGCGCGACCGGCGCGCAGACCTGGGATCCCGATCACTATTCGGGCTTCAATCCCAAGACTGAACAGTACGACTACAAGTTTCTGGGCGAGAAGGAGATGCTCGCGACGGTTGATGCGGAGCATTCACCTGAAATCCGCTGCGCCACGGACGGCGGCGCCAGCGCATGCCCTGAGCGGTGGCAGATGCGCCACATGTACATCGTGACCGCGGAGCCTCGTCGTCGCGTGAACAACGCAGCGGCGCTCGATTCCAAGACGGTCATATACATGGATTCTGAAATGTGGTTCGAGCCGTACATCGATACTTATGATCGACGCGGCGAATTGTTCCGCAACCATGTCTACTGGCTGGCGTATCGCGACCGGCCGGTTCCCGACGCGAAGGTCGCCATCTATCCTTTCAAGCGCGAATTCGTTGTCGGCGCCAGCTCGCAGGACGTGCAGAGCGCCGAGGCCACGATGTGCTACCTGCCCGGCATCGAAACGCCTGAGCGCGAATGCTGGTACATCAACATGGGAGCTGTGGACAAAGCGTTCTTCACCACCGAGGCGATGGTGAAGATGTCTGAAGTCGGCCATATGTAGACTGACGCGCCGGCAGGAGCATCCGCTTCTGCCGGCGTTGATTAATCTCTCTCCCGCTTGTAGCGCGAGCGGCGAATTCCGCCGCCCCAGCGCATCGCCGCCGTCTTGCCTGCTCCGCCTAACAGCACCAGATGTTTGGGTTGATACGGCTAATTTGAGCCGAATCGAAATAAGACTCATTGACATCTACGTCCCACAGTTCTAATAGCTGACCTTGGAGTGTGAAATATTCACTCCGGAAGGTTTCTAGGGACCATTGGGGATAAACGTTTCGGCGCTCTAACGGAGGTTTGAATGCTTGGGACAATGGGGATTCGTAAAACGATAGTCGGCGGCATCATGATGCTGGCCCTCCTGTGCTTGAGTCTGCCAGGGGAGGCAGGCGTTAAGCCGGGCGACTTCATCACTCCGGATAACTCGGCACAGGTGAAAGATCTCGTTTCACCGGGTGTCTTCTACCGAGTCCAGCATGGCATGACGATGAAGATCGTGCCGACGACGCGCGTGGACTGGCCGCCCCCTTATAAGGACGCGACCGAAAAGTATTCATCGCAGGTTGAACTATCGAAGGATCATCGCACGGTCGTCGGGTATGTCGCCGGACAGCCGTTCCCGCTGATCGACGCGAACGATCCCGACGTCGCCACCAAAGTCGTCTGGAACAACGTGTTCCGCCCGATTCAGTCTGACGATTACGATCTGCGATATTTTGACTGCTCAACGGTTTACAGCGGATACAACAAGCCGTTCTTCGAAGTCGCATACGGACAGCTTGGCCACTACGCCGGCTATGATCTGGTCGGCCGTACCGAAGTCGAGCCGCTGCCGATCGATCCGGACTTCAAGCGGACCAACCGCCTCTGGCTGTTCCTGCTGGGACCCGAGCTCGCGCCTCAGGACGCTCGCGGCACCAGCCTCCTGCGTTATCGGTATGGCGAGCCGACTCATGGCGACGACACGTGGACCTGGGAAACCGGCTCGCGGCGCCTTCGCCGTCTGAACGAGGCGATCAATTCAAGCGCAACCGGCGCGCAGACCTGGGATCCCGATCACTATTCGGGCTTCAATCCCAAGACCGAACAGTACGACTACAAGTTCCTGGGAGAGAAGGAGATGCTCGCGACGGTTGATGCGGAGCATTCACCTGAAATCCGCTGCGCGACGGACGGCGGCGCCAGCGCATGCCCCGAGCGGTGGCAGATGCGCCACATGTACATCGTGACCGCGGAGCCGCGTCGTCGCGTGAACAACGCAGCGGCGCTCGACTCGAAGACGGTCATCTACATGGATTCTGAAATGTGGTTCGAGCCGTACATCGACACTTATGATCGTCGCGGCGAGCTGTTCCGCAACCATGTCTACTGGCTGGCGTATCGCGACCGGCCGGTTCCCGACGCGAAGGTCGCCATCTATCCTTTCAAGCGCGAATTCGTTGTCGGCGCCAGCTCGCAGGACGTGCAGAGCTCCGAGGCCACCATGTGCTTCCTGCCCGGCATCGAGACGCCTGAGCGTGAGTGCTGGTACATCAACATGGGCGCAGTGGACAAGGCGTTCTTCACCACCGAGGCGATGGTGAAGATGTCTGAAGTCGGCCACATGTAGCCAAACGATCCTGAACCTGATTGCAGGAACGCCGGCAGGAGCATCCGCTTCTGCCGGCGTTTCTTATCTATGTCTCGCTCGTGCGCGAGCGTCGATTCTCGGCGTCAGTGCATCGCCAGCATATAAACTGCGCCGCCGAGCAGGACCAGGATGCCCGGGTTTATGTGGCGCCAGGTCAGGATTCCGAACACTACCAGCGCAATCGCGAGCGTCGGCACATCGACGACTGAAAGACGTGCAATCGTGTACGTCCCGGAAATCATCAACCCAATGGCAACCGGCGCCAGTCCTCGTTGAATCGAGAGCCGCCATGGCCAGTCGCCGAGACGAATCCACAGCCGATTTATCGAGAGCGCGATTATGAAGTCGGGGACGAAGAACGCGATGCCGACGACGGACATCCCCAGCCATCCCGCAAGCTTGTAGCCGATCACCAGGACCATCAGCATGTTCGGTCCCGGCACCACCTGCCCGAGGCTGTAGATGCTGCGGAACTGATCGTCGGTGAGCCAGCCCAGCTGGTGGACCGTCATGTGCCGCATCTCGGGCAAGACAGAATTGCCGCCGCCGAGCGCGAGCACGGAGAGCAGCGAAAAAACCAGGAACAAATGCAACAGGCGAGTTGGATGTTGCGTCATCAGCAGCTACCGGTGGACGTGGAACAGGTGATGGCGCGGCCCGCGATGAAAGGGCAGGTGCTCATCGGCGTGTCGCTCCGGCGATGCGCTCGGACGGTAGAGCCAGATCGCGAGCGGTCCGAGCGTCACCAGCACGAGCGGCAGGCTTATCTTGAAAATGCTCACCGCAAAGAACGTCAGCGCAACGATCACGGCGTCCGGCATTTTGCCGAACTGCTTGCGCCCGAGTTGCAGCGCCACCGTCGCCAGCAGGCCGACTGCGGACGCGGCGATCCCGCCCAGGAAGTGCTTGACATCGGGGTTGGTGTGATTCGACTGATACAGAATCGCCAGCGTCATGACCGAGATCGATCCCGGCAGCAGCATCCCGACGATCGCCACGATCGCGCCCGGAATGCCGCGCAGGTTGTCGCCGACGATCACCGACATGTTGACGGCGATCAGGCCGGGCACCGTCTCACTGATCTCCATCGCGCTGAGAAAACCCTCGTCGTCCAGCCATCCCTGCTCCCTGACGATATATTCGCGCAGGTAGGCGACGGCGCCGCCGCCGAAGCTCAATCCGCCCGCCGACAAGAAGACTTTGAAAATCTTCAGCAGGCTCGGATGGAGGTCGGGCTCACTCTTCGTGCTTGACGCTTGAATGTCCGTATCCGTAGATGAGGGCGGTTTTGGTGGTTCCACGCTGCACCCAGTCTGTGGCCCGCGATTGCAGGGCCGTGTAGAAGAACTCGGAAAGCTCTCGCTGCTTGCGCCGCACTGCGTCTGGACTTTCGAACTTCAACTGGTAGGCGAACTCCGCCACTAACGGCGCGTTGGTCGCGCGCACCCGCCATACCGCCAGATTCGCCTTCGCCTCGAGCCCGTGGCCGAAGTCCAGCATCCCGAGATCGACCAGGTATTCTCCGATCGACACGTTGTTCACCACGCTTAGCGGCGCCTTCGGATTCGCGTCGATGTGCTTGAGGGCAGGGAACGCGTCGGCCGTCGTCTCGAAGCGCTGCGTCAATATGATGTTGGGTGTGTCGAGCTCGCAGTTGTGCGAATACACCAGCCGCATCCCCAGCGTGCCGTCCTTCGGCAGCAGGATCTCCTCCTTGAACTTCAGCGTGTACTCGCACGGCAGCAGCGGCCGCGGATCCACCGCCAGCGCCACCCTCTTGTCGGGATGCCGAAATTTGATCACCAGCTCGTGCCGCGCATCGGGCGCGCCATGATGATAGAAGGTGCGCTTCCTCAGGATGAAGCCGTGATTGTAGAGCTTGAAGTGGGGCGTGTCGTAGAAGACCACTTCGCGCTGATGCGCCTTGAGCTCCTCGCCGATCTTGCTGATCTTGATACCGATCGACTTGGCCGCATGATGCGCCAGTTTCCAGAATTTGTGGAACGACTTCTCGTCGGGAAACCGGTCCGGCTTCAGCAGCAGCTTGTATTCGCGATATTGAATCTGGTCCGACGGTACGATCGGTTCGTAGAACTTCGAACTGTCCGCGTGCATGCTCATTTGCAATTCTTCATCCGTGCAGAACCGCCGCGCCGGGAATGTCGCATGTAAGAATCAGGGTCCCCAGCGGCCGCCCCAGCACCTCGTCCCCGATCCCTTCGAAGTATCAGTCCGAGTAGTCCGGGTCAATTAGCACCGATTCCTCTGTCTCCTCGCCCCGCAACGCGAGCTTGAAGAAGATTACGCCTCGCCTCTGGGCGGGCGCCGATTTGCTGGAGCGTCCGAAACTGTTACTCACTCATTAATGAGCAGCGCAACGACTACCGCCGAACGCATCGCCGCCGCCATTCCCCGCGGCGTCAGCGTACCAATTCCAATTCTAGCCCATCACGCATCCGGCGCCGAAATCTGGGACGCCGACGGCCGCCGCTACATCGACTTCGGCGGCGGCATCGCCGTGCTCAACGTCGGCCATCGGCATCCGCAGGTGATGGCTGCGGTGCACGCTCAGCTCGAGGCCTTCACCCACAGCTGCTTCGGCATTACGCCGTACGAGCCGTACATCAAGCTGGCCGAGCGGATGAACCAGCTCGCGCCGATCTCGGGGCCGAAGAAAACAATCTTCCTGACGACAGGTGCCGAGGCGGTCGAGAACGCCGTGAAGATTGCGCGTCATTCGACCGGCCGCTCCGCGATCATTTCTTTCACCGGCGGATTTCACGGCCGTACGCTGATGACGCTCGCGCTCACCGGCAAGATCAATCCATACAAGGTCGGCTTCGGACCGTTTCCAGCCGATACGTTTCACGCGCCGTTCCCCGACGCGTATCGCGGCGGCAGCAGCGAGAAGAGCCTCGCCGCCATAGAGATGATGTTCAAGGCGTCGGTCGAGCCGTCGCGCGTCGCCGCGATCATCATCGAGCCGGTGCAGGGGGAGGGCGGCTTCAGCGTCGCGCCGTTCGAGTTCCTGCGCGAGCTGCGCGCGCTGTGCGATCGCCACGGGATAGTATTCATCGCCGATGAAATCCAAACCGGCTTCGGACGCACGGGCAGGATGTTCGCCGTCGAGCACGCCGGAGTCGAGCCCGACATTATCACGGTCGCAAAAAGTCTGGCCGGCGGTTTCCCGCTGTCGGGCGTGATCGGCCGCGCTACCATCATGGACAGCGTCGCACCCGGCGGCCTCGGCGGAACTTTCGCCGGCAGTCCCGTGTCATGCGCCGCAGCGCTTGCCGTGCTCGACATCTTCCGCGACGAGCACGTACTGGCGCGCGCCGAAAAGCAGGGCGAACTGGTGCGTGCACGCCTCGAAGCGATGCGCGCGCAGTTCCCGCTGATCGGCGACGTCCGCGGCCTCGGCGCGATGCTCGCACTGGAGCTGGTGCGCGATCGCACGACCAAGGAGCCGGCGCCCGACCTTGCCGGCCGGCTGGCGAAGCGCGCGTCGGAGCGCGGCCTGATTCTCCTGACGGCCGGAATCCACAGCAACGTTATTAGAATCCTCGCACCGCTCACAGCCTCGCCCGAACTGATGGACGAAGGCATGACCATCCTGGAGCAATCACTGAGCGACCTGCGCTAGCACTTTTGGTAAACGGGCTGCTCCGCGCCGCCGTGAGTAATTTCTCGATGCGCCGTATCCGTATATGATATTGAGCGGTCGAGGGGGCGCGACCAACGCTCGCGAAGACGAACTGCGCAATGCAACGAAAAACACTCCCGGGGCGCCTGCCCGACGTTATCGGCATCGGGCCGCCGCGCACCGGCTCCACCTGGCTCTACAACGCTCTGCGCGACTCGGTCGACATGCCCGAAGGCGTCAAGGACACTCACTTCCTCGACTACTTCACCGACAAGAGCGTCGATTGGTACGCCTATCACTTTCGCCACGCGACCGGCGCGAAAAAAATCGTCGAGATTTGTCCCGGCGTGTTCTTCCACCAGCACGCGCGCGAGCTCATCAAGCGCGAGATTCCGAATTGCAGAATCGTCGCGACCATGCGCAATCCAGTCGACCGAACTTATTCCGCGTACAAGCTGCTGCGTAACTACGGATGGATCCGCAGCGGCACCTTCGACGAGATCATCAACTCGTGGCCGCAGCTCGGCAGCGGCAATCGCTACGCGGAGTATCTCAAATATTGGTTTGCGAGCTTCGGCCGCGAAAACGTGCTGGTCACGATCTATGACGAGTTGCGCGCCGAACCGCAGACCTACGTCAATCGCATCTGCGATTTCATCGGCGTCGAGCGCGTCATCCTGACCCCGCGTCCGGATCTCGGCAACGAGGTGAACTCCTTTGCGCGCGCGCCGAAGAATCGCCGGCTCGCGCGCCGCGCAACCAGCGTCATCAACTGGCTCAACAGCCATCAGGCGTACGGCACGATGAGTGCGCTCGAGCGCGCAGGCGTGTGGGAATTCTGCCAGGGCCGCGGCGAGCCATATCCCCGACTGACCCCGGAGCAGGAGGCGCGCCTGCGCCAGCGCTACCGTCCCGAAGTCGAGGCGCTCGAAGAACTGCTCGGGATCGATCTCTCCGCGTGGAAAATGCCGCGCGCCGAGCGCCCCGAACGCCGCACTCCACGCGTGGCGCTGGGATGAGTCCCGCCACGTCCCGCCGGCTGCCAGAAATTATCGGCGCTGGTCCCGGCCGCACCGGTACCACCTGGCTGCATCGCGTGCTCGAGGGTCACGTCGATTTGCCCTACGGCGTCAAGGAGACGCAGTTCTTCAACACCTACTACGGCAAGGGCATCGACTGGTACGCGCGACATTTTCGTTACGCGACCGGCGAGCGGAAGATCGCTGAAATTTGTCCGTACTTTTTCCATCCGGATGCGCCCACGCGCATCAAGACTCACATTCCGAATTGCCGCGTCATCACGACGCTGCGCGATCCGGTCGATCATGCGTTTTCCGCGTACAAGCTCGTGCTTCATTTCGCGTGGGCGCACGGCACCTTCGACGAGGTCCTGAAATCCCGGCCCAATCTCGGCAGCGGCAATCGCTACGCATCTCATCTCAAGACCTGGTTCGATTTGTTCGGACAGGAGAACGTGCTGGTCACGATGTACGACGAACTGCGCGCGCAGCCGCAGTCGTATCTCGATCGCGTCACAGATTTCATGGGCATCGAGCGCATTGCAATTTCCGCACGGCCCGACATCGGCGACGACGTCCACTCATTCGCGCGTGCGCCCAAAAGCCTCAAGCTCGCGCGCCAGGCGCGGCACATGATGTACTGGTTGCAGAGTCATCAGGCGTACGGCGTCAGCAACACGCTCGAGCGCGCGGGCGTGTGGGATTACTGCTACGGCCGCGGCGAGCCGTTCGGCCGCCTGTCGCCGGACCAGGAACGACGCCTGCGTGAGCGTTACTTGCCCGAAGTCGAGGCGCTCGAGGAATTGCTCGGCATCGATCTCTCGGCGTGGAAGAAGCCGCAAACGCGTCGCGCAATCGTCGCTTAACCGATGAACCAATCTGCCAACACTGATCGCGAATTGCGGCTGCCCGACTTTATCGGGGTCGGCCCGGGTCGCACCGGCACCACCTGGCTGCACGAAGTCCTCAAAGGCCGAGTCAATCTGCCGGCCGGCATCAAGGAGACCGACTTTTTTACCACCAACTACCACAAGGGCATCGAATGGTACGCGCATCATTTCCGCGACGCCGACCGCGCGCGCCCCGTCGGCGAAGTCAATCCATATTTCGGTTTCACCGAAGCGGCCGAGCGCATCGCGACGCATATCCCTCGATGCAAAATTATCTGCACCTTCCGCAATCCGGTCGAGCGAATCTACTCGGCCTACAAACTCTGGCGTCACTACACGCTCACCAACGATCCGCTCGACCAGTTCCTCGTGAAGGTTCCGCAGATAATTGAGGTGACTCGTTACGCTACGCACCTGCCCGACTTTCGCACGCGCTTCGGCAATGACCATGTGCTGGTCCTGCTCAACGACGACCTCCGCACCGATCCGCAGGGCTATCTAGATCGCGTTTGCGATTTCATCGGCATCGCGCACTTCCCCGTGCCGTCGTCGGCCGGACAGACTGAGTTGATCAATTCGATTAACGACCTGCCCAGGTTTCCGTGGGTGGCGAAAAGGGCGCGTCATTTCATGTACTGGCTCGAGGAGAAACAAGCATACAGCGCGAGCAACTTTCTCGAGCGTGCGGGCGCCTGGAAGATTGCGTTCGGCGGAGGGCCGAAGTTTCCGCCGCTCGATCCCGCCACTGAGGCGCGACTGCGCGAACTGATGCTCCCGGAAATCGACGAACTCGAGCGCATGATCGGACGCGATCTCTCGGCGTGGAAGGGTCCGCGCGCCGACCGCACTCCTGAAATTACGCGCATCGCCGCCGCCCAACGGAGATAGAGGCGCGATGCCGAAGATCTCGGTCATAATCCCGGTCTGGAACGCGATGGACACGGCGCCGCGCGCGATTGCGAGCGTGTTCTCGCAGTCGTACGCCGACTACGAAGTGATCGTCGTCGACGACGGCTCGACCGACGACACGCCCGCGATGCTCGCGCGCTTCGGCGAGCGAATCCGCGTGATTCGCCAATCCAACAGCGGCGCTTCGAAGGCGCGCAACACGGGGGTCAGCGCGTCGAGCGGCGAGTACCTCGCATTTCTCGACGACGACGACGAATGGATGGCGGACAAGCTGGCGCATAGCGTGCCGATCCTCGATCAGGAGGCGGAATGCGCGCTGGTGTACACGCGCGGGCTCAAGGTTGATTTGCAGGGGCGTCAGATCGGAACTCTCGACGGCCAGGCGCAGGGCTCGGCGTCGCCGACGATGAAGCAATTGCTCGAGAGTCCGTGGAACGTCGTGCCGAGCCAGTTCATGGTGCGGCACGAGGTGTTCGAGCGATGCGGCGGATTTCACGAGCGGTTGTCGGGCGTCGAAGACCGGTACTTTCTGCTGCAGGCGCGCGAGCATGGCTACTTCCATTGCGTCGCCGATCCTATGCTGCGCAAGACCTCGCGCCCGCTCTATCCGACCGTGCTCAGGCGCGAACCGCAGTACGATTTGTTCGTCGAGCTGGTGCGCGCGCGCTACGGCGCGGCCGCCAGGGGCCTCATCGACGGCTTCTGCCGCGACCGCGCGAAGGTGCTGAAGCAAGCCGCTCGCATCCTGATGAAAGAAGGACGGCCTGAAGATGCGCGCCGATGCCTCGCGCGCGTAATTCACTATGAGCCGGTGTCGCCGAGCGCGTATCGCAAATATCTGAAAACCTTTTTTCCGACGCGCGCGCCGCGAACGACCCCGCGCACCGGCGATGGAAAAGTCTGAGCCGATGTCAGACGCCCGCGGCCCGCGCGTCTCGGTAGTCATCGCAGTTTACAACGGTGCGCCCACCGTCGGGCGCGCGCTGGCCAGCGTGTTCGCGCAGACATACGCCGACTACGAGGTGATCGTCGTCAACGACGGCTCGACCGACGACACCGCCGCGGTTCTCGCGCGCTTCGGCGATCGGATCCGGGTCATCACGCAAGGCAATCGCGGCCTCTCCGCCGCGCGCAACGCCGGCGTTCGCGCGTCGACCGGCGAGTACGTCGCGTTCCTCGACGACGACGACGAATGGATGCCCGAGAAGCTCGCGCGATGCGTCCCCGTCCTCGACGCCGATCGCGATTGCGCGCTGGTCTACACGCTCGCGCTCAAGGTCGATCCTCACGGCATGCCAATGGGCACCGACGCGCGGCGCGACGGCGCCGAATCGCCTACGATGAACGAAATGCTCGCGCATCCGTGGAACGTCGTGCCGAGCCAGTTCGTCGTGCGGCGCGACGTGTTCGAACGCGCCGGCGGCTTCCACGAACGCTTCATCACGTCGTGCGAGGATCTCTATTTCCTGCTGGGCGCGCGCGAGTACGGCCACTTCGGCTGCGTCCCCGAGCCTCTTGTGCGCAAGGAAACGCGCCCGCTCTATCCCAAGGCGCTCGAGCGCGAGCCCGAGTGCGATCTGTTCGTAGAGCTGGTGCACGAACGCTACGGCTCTTCGGCCGACGGACTGATCGACGGCTTTCGCCGTTCGCGCGTCAAGGTGCTGCGGCATCTCGGCCGCGTGCTGATCGACGAAGGCCGCCCCGACGACGCGCGCCGATGCCTCGCGCGCGTGCTCCACTACGAACCCGCGTCGCCCAGGGCTTACTATCGCTACCTGAAGACGTTCATCGCGCCGCGCGCCCCGCGCACGTCGAGCTCGGACCGCCCCGAAGTCTGAGCCGATGCCGCTGGTCTCGGTAATAATCCCGGTCTACAACGGCGCCGCCACCATCGATCGCGCGCTGAAGAGCGTCTTCGATCAGACCTTCAAGGATTTCGAGATCGTCATCTGCGACGACGGCTCGACCGACGAGACGCCGTCAGTGCTCGCGCAATGGGGGGAACGAGTCCGCGTCGTTCGACAACCAAATCGTGGATTGCCGGCCGCGCGCAATACGGCCATCGCGGCCAGCGGCGGCGAGTTGCTCGCGTTGATCGATCACGACGACGAATGGCTACCGCAAAAACTCGAGCTCGCCGTCGCCGCGATGCGGACCGATCCCGCCGCCGCGCTGCTGTATTCCGACATGATCGTCGTCGACGACAGCGGCGAGGAGATCCGGCGCTCGCAAATCGGCCCCGACTTCGCGCACGCGCCCACGATGGACGAGATGCTCGAGCGCATCTGGCCGATCACGCCGAGCACGGTCGTGATGCGGCGCGATGCGTTCGATCGCGCCGGCGGATTCTGCGAACAACTAATCAGCGCCGAAGACATCCACTTCTGGCTGTTGATGCGCGAGCAGGGGCACTTTATTTTCTTGCCCGAGCGCCTCGTTCGTTTCACCTACGGTCAGCTTTTTCCGAAAGTGCTGAAGCGCGATATCGGCCCCGACGCAATTGTCGATCTGATCCGCGCCCGCTACGGCCGGCGTGCCGACGGGCTGGTGAAGAACTTCATCCGCCATCGCGTTCGAATGATCGCCAACGCCGGCGTAATCGAAATGAGCCGGGGCAACATGATCGGCGCGCGCCAATGTTTCATCCGCGTGCTGCGGTACGATCCGCGCCATATGAAGAGTTACATGCGGATCGCGAGGACGTATTTGCCCGAGACGATTCGGCGCGCGCTAGGCGGGAAGGCCTCGCGCGGCGAGCGAACAGGAGCTTGATTGTCGCTACGCTCTAGCGCGCGCCGGATGCTCGCACCTTGGGTTTGGAATCGGCGGGCTCCGACGACGAGATCGAGCCGTAGCCGATTGCGTTGCTGGTGTTGCGCCAGTTTACCTTGGCTTCGATGCGGTCTTTTTTGACGCGGTGCTTGTAATGTTCGACCTTGTCGAGCACCGAATCGATCAGCGTGTCGGAGAGCAGGCGAGGCTTCAGCCCGAGATCGATCAGCTTGGTGTGCTTCGCGTTGTAGTAGTGGACCTCGGCTTCGACGCGCGGGTCCGCGATATGCTGAATCTCCACGCTGCGACCCTTGTGCTTGGCCGCGGCCTGTATCAGATCCGCCAGTTGCGCGACCGAGAACTGCTCGGTGAACTGGTTGAACACGCGGTATTCGCCGGGCTTCGCCGGTTTCTCAATTGCGATTTCGATACATCGCATCGTGTCGCGAATGTTCAGGTAGCCGCGCGTCTGGCCGCCTTTGCCGTGCACGGTCAGCGGATGCCCAATGGCAGCCTCGATGCAAAACCGGTTCAGCACGGTGCCCCAGATTCCGTCGTAGTCGAAGCGCGTCGCCAGGCGCTCGTCGAGCATCGTCTCGTCGGTCTCGATTCCGTAAACGACGCCCTGGTTGAGATCGGTTGCGCGGATGCCCCAGATTTTGCACGCGAACTGGATATTGTGCGAGTCGTGAACCTTGGACAGGTGATAGAACGAGCCGGGCTGCTTGGGGAAGGGGAGGGTGTCAATGCGCCCGTTGTGCGTTATCTCGATGAAGCCTTCCTCGATGTCGATATTGGGCGTGCCGTATTCGCCCATCGTGCCGAGTTTGACTAGGTGGCACTCGGGCACGTGATCGCGAATCGCGTAAACGGTGTTGAGCGTGCCGACGATATTGTTGACCTGGGTGAGCACCGAATGACGCCGATCGATCATCGAAAATGGCGCGCTGCGCTGCTCGCCGTAGTGCACAACCGCGTCGGGCTTGAAGTCGCGCACGACGCCGCTGATGAACGGGTAGTCTGTCAGATCGCCGACCGCCGTCTGAATGCTTTTGCCGCTCGTCTCGCGCCACGCGGCGACGCGATCATGCAGCGAGCAGATCGGAATCAGGCTTTCGGTCCCGCCTTCGAGGTCCCACAGGCGCCGGCTGAAATTGTCCACCACGCAAACTTCGTAGCCGCGCTTGGACAGGTACATCGCCTGCGGCCATCCGAGATAGCCGTCCCCACCAGTTACAATCACCCGCATTGAAAACTCCTCCAGGGCCGTGAGCCTGTCTATTTATTCCTGATACGCGCGATCAGATCGAGCGCGCCGCGAGCTTTTACCCGACAGACTCTGCGCGAGCCGATCGGGCAGCCAGGTCCGTATCCAGCGCAGGTAGTTCTTGAGCCGGTAGGGATCGACCTTGATTGCACGCGCGAACGCCGCTCGCGCGCGCGGACGATCACCGTCGCGCAGCGCCTTCAGCCCGATAGTCGCAAGGATGCTGCGCGGCGCGCGCATCCGCGCGTCGACCAGCGGCGCCGCCGAGACGCCGTAACGTTCCTGCAGATAGGCCTCGAACACGTGGAGCGCTTTCGAATAGTCGGGCAGCCGCTTGAGCTGCTTAGGAAACCATGCGAACCGCCACGTGATCAGCGGCTCGTCGATGTATGCGAACGGGCCCTGCTCGCGCATCTTGATGCAAAAATCGGTGTCCTCGAAGCGAAAGCTCGCGCCTTTCAATGCGTCGCGGTAGCCGCCGCACGCGTCGTATGCCGTACGCCGAACCATGGAGGCACTGGGCATAATCGGCCACAGCCGCGTCAGCAACTCGTTCAACGACGGCGCATGGTCAAAGCCGTTGCCCACGAGCGAAGTCTCGATGGGAACGCCCTCGCTGTCGGCCAGCGCGCAGTTGCAGTAGGCGAGCGACAGGGAATGGTCGGCGTCGAGCGCCGCGACGCTGCGCTCGATAAATTGCGGCATCCAGACGTCGTCGGCGTCGAGGAAGGCGAGGTACTCGCCCGAGGAATGGCGCGCGCCGTTGTTGCGCCCGGCGGCAGGACCGCTGTTGGCCTGCTCGATCAGCCGCACGCGGTCGCCGAACTTTTTGACGATCGCGACAGTCGCGTCGGTCGAGCCGTCGTCAACGCAGATTATTTCGAAATCCTGGATGGTCTGCGCGATGACGCTTTCCACGGTGCCCGCGATAGTCGCGGCCGCATTGTAGGCGGGGATAATTACAGAAACGCGAGGCACCGTTTGGCTTGGATTCCCGATGGACTTTGAGCGAGCGCGAAGAATCTTGGCCGTAGGTTAACGGCTTGAGGGGTCGTTCTCAACCTGCCGGTCGTCAGCTGGCATCTCAACCGGCACCGCGGTTACGGATTCACGCAGTCGGTGGTTGGCGCCAGTGGCGAGGTCAAGGGCTCAAAACCTACGTTGCCGCAAGTCGCGTCATACATGTAGTCGTAAGAGGCGAGCGCGCGGCGCCCGGTGTTGAAGAATACCCCGCAAGGCGTCGGTGGCTGCGCCCAGTCGACGCTGTCAGGCATGAGCAACGAGTCCCCGCTGCCGAGAGTAAATCCGTAACACATTGCCGGTGACGACGTGGATCCGCCGACGATGTTGACGGTGGCGCCGGTGGGGAGGCTGCTGGTGGCGTCGTATTCGGTCGGACGCTGGAAATCGTCAATATCGAGAATCATGTCTTCGATTCCGATATCGAAGAGCATATTGCCGCAGAAGGGACCTTGGTTGTCGGCCGCGTCGGGAAAACTGAAACATCCAGCGGCATCATTATACTCGCCGGGCACCTTTGCGCCTTGGGTGGTGAGCGGGATGAGATTGTAGCTGGTGGTGGAAGTGATCCCGAGGCCCAGGCTGGCGGCGCCGATTCGATAGCCGGCGCTGATGTGGTTACCGCCGGATTTGTTGCTCAGATGCAGGAAGGCGTTATCGGCAGGCGTTTGAAAAAGGTCTTCGGCACCACCATTTTCACGGTTGAAGCCGACCCCGAGATAGTTGAGCGATTGGCCGGCGCCGAGCACCAAAACCATGATGCGAGACGTCGCGACTACTCCGCCGCTGATCTTCTGCAGATCGACGGGGGCGAGATAGTAGTTGCCGGTAAAAGTGGTTCCGCCGTTGCTGGTGTAATCTTTCGTGCCCGGAGCGCCCGGACCAATCCAGTTGGCGTTAGCGCCGGTGGGCAGCTGGCTAATCGGCACTATTACGCCCAGCGAGCCGGTATCGACCGTGAACGGGGTGAATACAGCTTGCTCCGCTTTGGAATAGCCGACGGCGGCCATCACCTGCAGGCCGTGCGGGCTCGTGATGTTGTCAGTCTCGCATGCGGCAGTGGTTTCACCGGCGCAATCAACCGCGAGCGGAACGCCCTTGGATTTATAGGTGCAGGCGACCGGATTCGCGGCGAGAATCTGGGTGATGCCCAAGGCGTACCTGCCCAGGGCGGAAGTGCCCTGGGGGATTTTCATCCAGGCCTCGACATTGAGGCCGCTGGGAAAATTTCCGCCGGAATACTGGAATTCGGCGCGGTTGCCGTCGATTACTTTTCTGAAAGTCGGCGTGAACAATCCCGGCGAGGCGCCGTCGATCTGAACGTGCATCGGGTTCGCTTCGCTCGGCTCCATCGGGTTTCCGTTGTTGTCGTAAGCGGTTAGATGGAATCGGAAGGAGCCTTTGTGCTTCTTGTTTCCGGGCATGCCGATATTGTCGAGCACGGCGACTGGGGGGTCGAATATGATCACGCTGACTGTCGGTGTCGACGAGGGTGCCGGCGACGGCGTGGTGGTTACAGGACATACGCTGGGCATGGGAGTCGGCGTCGCTGTTGGCGTCAGAGTCGCCGTCGCGGTTGGCGTGCCGCTTTGTGCGAAGGCCGCGATCGAAACGATGAGCATCCCCGACAGCAGTACCAGGCAGCGGAGGGCGTTGTGACCCGTTACAGCGCTTCGCGCTGTGCGCGCAAATCTATTCTCGGACATAAAAAAGAATGGAGCTCCAGAATCTCTGGAGCTCCAGTTTGGCAATTCTAACCTGGCAAAGCCATGCGGCCTCGCCAGGAAAGGTTCAAATGTACCCTGCGCGCGTCAAGCGCGGCGGGCGGTCGGCTTGCGGAAGGTCCTGTAAGTGCGGCCTTCGGCAAGTCCGAATCGATTCAGCATCCTGTAGACCGTGTAGCGCGATACGCCCAGCAA